>VFQP010000128.1_pt1 | contig 214992 bp, 162 predicted proteins | sample 3512351 | NCBI WGS metagenome assembly VFQP01 (sample SAMN10412372, study PRJNA504923) | tailings metagenome | isolation source: Relicate 1 Philex TSF1 revegetated site | place: Philippines: Tuba, Benguet | collected 2017-08-29 | reverse complement strand
AATTAGGTGGTCAGTTTGCCACGGAATCACATGGTCAGTTTCTCCGAAATATACACTACATAGCCTGCACAATCTGGAAATGGACGGTTTTAAGATCAGCCAGCTAGATGCAAAGCTATCCCTATTGCGTGACGAGGATGGCAAAGTTGCCCTGAAGCTGCATCCCATCTATAAGGAGGTCCAGCCACATCCACTGTTGAATGAAAAAGAGACCAAGCAGTTATTGGCAGGAAAACAGGAGACCATCAGCAAAACTGTAGATGACAGGGGGATGGAGCGCAGGTTGGTCATAGAGTACGATGAACAGACAAAGGAATTTATTACCTATTTTCCCTATCAGGTCGAAGTTCCCTTTAAGGTGAACGGAGAAACGCTGGATGAAAAACAGAAAAAGGCTTTCCAGAATGGCGAGGTTATCGAGCTTGCCGATGGCACCCGTCTGAGACACAGTGCTGCCGATAGTAAAGGTGTTAGGTCAGATAATAAAAGGCTTATCTTTTCGGTGCTTTTAGATGGTGGCCTTTCCTATCTGGTCATGCGTGGGTTGCGCCATCTTTCAGGGAATGGTAATATTCAGAATGACGGCTATACCGCTGGGTACAACCAGGCCATTGCCGATATGATAGTCGGTAAGCCAAAGAGGGACCTAGAAATGACCGTAAAGGAGCAGGTCGATTTTGATAGGAACTCCCAAGAAATCCGGGCTAGACATAACATTTCTCGCTGATGTCCTATTTGGGCAAGAGACTATCAGTCCCTGTGCTTAGCTTTTTCAGAGACCAATTCATTAAATCGGATAGCAGTCTACAGTTTATTTATCAAAGTAGTGAAGGAGGTGCGGTAACAGAATATTTGTCTAAAGATCTGCATCTGACACCATCAACCGACGGAATTTGGTTAGTCTACAAAGGGTTCCCCTCGCAGGTGAGACATCTTTTCCTAAGCCATTCGGCAACCGATATCCTCTGTTTCTGTCACTACAATACTGGCTGGTTAGATTCTTCCGATGGCGTTGTGTTTGCAGCTTTAGGGCTAGTTGTTTCTTCTGGGCAGATTCATTTTCTGAAGCGAATGTTTTTAAATGCGAAATTTCATCTGCTTTTTGATGAGGGGATCACTGGTAGGGTAAGCGATTGTAAGGTTGCAATATGGTTGAATGGCAAGGACGCAACCTTTTTAGTTAATGGAGATGATCTACATATCTTTTATAACCAAAATAAGTTCATAATACCTATTCAACAATTTTCTCTCCACCGCTTTGAAAAAGTGGTCGGGATTCGAAGTGGTATCCGCACCCATAAACCAAAGCATGGCTTTATTTCCTATTACGACATGTTTGTGGACACATATACGTAACGTTTTTCCATTGGCAAAAAGTACCCCGGTTCCTACGGACTGGGGTGCTTTGCTATGTCTAAAATTTTAGTACGATCAATTAATCTCAGAATTATGAATATAGAACTAAAGAACATCAAACACTTTCCCTCGTTAAGTGAGGAGACCGAAGCCTTTACAGCAAACATCTATATTAACGGCGTACAGGCTGGTCACGCAAAGAACAATGGGCATGGAGGCTCCACCGATTACTACCACAATGATGAAAAAGGAAGGGAATTGATACATCAGGCCGAAGCTTATTGTAAGGGATTACCGGACAAGCAATTTCCGAAAGACCAATATATGGAGGCTTTCTCAATTCCCATGAGTTTGGAACAATATATTGACGATCTGGTGAATAGCTATATCGAAAAAAAGGAACAGGCTGGTTTCGCAAAGAAAATGAATAAGGCCATGGAAAGGGGAATAGTATTTGGTATTGCTGGAGAGTCCTTCACAACTCTGGCATTCACAAGCCCCTTTGTTAAGGTTCTTGCACATCCGAAAGCGGCAGAGATTATTAAAAATGCAATAATCAATAAGGTTTTACCAGATCTCAAAGACGGAAATGTCATTTTGAACACCAATATACCGGAAAGTATATTTAAGGAGGCTGGATTAAAGGAAAACCAGTATGTTAAGCCACTAGTAGCCGATAGACAGCTGATTGGTTTCAGTGAAAATACCGATCAAAATAACATCCCTAAGAGATAAAAGAAACACATTTTAGCACCTATTAGTTACGATTTTGATGGCGTAGCCATTCATCAAACATATGCTGTCTTTGCTTTCTCTTCCAGTTTTTTCTGTCTTTAGTAGTTAGATGCCAGATGAACAATCCCCAAATTATGAAAGCGGCCGGAACAGCAAACGTTGCATTTTTCATACTGATTCCAGTCATCAAAATTCCCGTGCTTAAAATGCACACAATGCAGAATAAAATAAATGTTCTCATAAGTAACAGTTTTATTTTGGTTAAAGTGTAATGCTAGCCGTTTACGACAATATACAAAAAAAAACTCTTTAAATGTTTGAAAACCATTTGCTAGATGGTTGGATTTAAATAGTTAAATGTGGCAGAAGAATGTTTTTGAGTATGGTATTAGAAAATGAAAAATATTGATGGTTTGGTCGATAAAAAGGCCAAGAACATCAATAATGACAATGTATTTTATTTAAAGGAACTTATTTGTGCAGGAAAATATAAACAAGACTAAGTTATGGAAATATTGACCAAAGAAGATCTGCAAATTTTGAGATTCCAATTGTTGGATGACCTGAAGAAAATGATTAGCAGATCTGAAGAAAAGCAGGAGAAATTAGAATGGTTAAAGAGTAGGGAGGTAAGAGAGCTGCTTAAAGTTTCACCAGGGACTCTACAAAATCTTCGGGTTAGTGGAAAGCTTAATCCTGTAAAGATACAGGGGATGTGGTACTATAAATTGGCAGAAGTAAATGCACTATTTAAAAATGAAGATGAATATGGAAGGCATGGAATTTAGGACTTTGAAAATCATTCTTAAACGTTACTCGTGCGATCAGCGACTCAATGTTTGGCATTTGGGAATATTGATAGCAATAGTTCAATTGATGAAAAAGGTGGAATTTGATGTGCCTGTCTCAATAACTAGAAAGAAGATTATGGGCTTGTCTAGGATAGGTAATTATGTCACCTACCATAAATATCTTTCACAGCTAATAGAATACGGATATATAATTTATAATCCCTCATATCACCCGGGGGTAGGAAGCCAAGTAATGCTTACTAATGAAGCTAAGAGTTAGGTACCAACGTTTTAATTGGTACCCGTTTTTTAGGAATTTTTTAACCGTTTTTTTAGTTTTTGCATGTCCTGACTAATTTTTGTATCCAAGATCTTCGCATAGTGCTGTGTTTGTTTGATAGAACTGTGTCCAAGCATTCTCGATACGGTCTCGATCGGAACCCCATTATTTAAAGTAACGGTGGTAGCAAAGGTATGCCTTGCAATATGGAATGTAAGTGTCTTTGTAATTCCACAGATGTCTGCGATCTCCTTTAGATATGCATTTAGTTTTTGGTTTGAAGGTATCGGTAGTACGGCCCCCGTACTGACACAATAGGGGTGGTCGACATATTTCTTTAATATGTCCAGGGCAGTCGGTAGCAGCGGAAGTCTGGTAGGCGTCCCTGTTTTTTGCCTTTCTGTAATTATCCATTTTTGGCGGTCAATCCCAGTAATGATCTGTTCTCTGTTCAATTGCCTAAGATCAACATAAGCTAATCCTGTATAACAACTGAAGAGGAATATGTCCGCAATTTGGGATATTCTTTCGATACTAAAGGTCTTATTCTTTATCAGATCTATCTCCTGCTGGGTCAGTGCAGTCCTTATTACCTCTCTTTTTGTCATCTTAAACCCTGTAAAAGGGTTTCTCAAGATCCATCCCTTTTTCAAAGCGTCCAAAATAATTTTTTTAAAATTTGTTATGTACTTCATAGTTGTATTGTGGGCACAATTCCTGACCCCCTTCAACCAGAACTCATAGTTGGTTATAAACTCATAATCGATTTCTGCGACACTTATATCATCGATACCATATTTCCATTCGATAAAATTCTCCAAATGGTCACAGGCAGTAGTGTATCTTATGAAAGTACTTTCGGCATACTCAGTACCCACCAATAGTTGCATCCTTGAATTATGCTCTCTAAATGCTTTTACAATAGTCCTACTTTTTGCCTCTGTTCCGGTCAGGTGCTCGGCTAGTAGCTGAGCTGTGATAGGTTTTGATTTTTCCAGTAATGCAAGTTTTGCCTCGTTGATCTTGAGTGCCAGTGTATCTAGATATACATTCAATGTTCTGGCATCTTCACTTCTGCCGGTCGCCCTTCCTGTTGCCTGGCTCCATTTATCTTTATCCCATTTTTGCTTTGTCGATAATTCCTTGGCTTTTCCGTCTACGGTAATTCTCAGGTATATAAACCTCAAATTCTCATTTTTCTTTTTTGGTTGTTTCATAAAGAACAACAGTCCATAGCTTTTCTCCAGCATAATAAGTCAATTAATACGTTAAACAAATTTGGAAATGCTAATGCTCTTTTACAAGATGTAAGTCGTGTTTACATGTTGTTTTACAGTTTGTTATGCTGTGTTTCGTGCGTCTTTTTCTTGATGGCTTAAGACGCACGATTTAGCGCCGTAGATTTTGACTGTCATTGAAAATTTTGGTTAACATCGCTTGTATATCCGAGACCTCTAACTAAATAATTTTATGGAGGTAATGGGATATGCATTCAGTATTAAAACCTTTGTTTCAGGGCTGCTATCATAGTTTTTAAGCTAGAATTGCCGCAACTGACGTGCGAATTATTGGCTTTTTTAGGACTAGATTTGAAAAAAGCCCCGAGGTTATTCGGGGCTTTCAGTGGAGCTGAAGGGAGTCGAACCCTTGTCCAGTTGTGTGATAAATTATGCTTTCTACGTGCTTATTTTCCAATTGGTTTTAGAGATGCGTCGGGCTGGAAACCGACCTTGACAACATCCTTAGGTATTTGATTTCGCCCTTGTGTCATACCTCCACAAAAGCTAGCATGGTTATATCGATGCCTCTGATGCTAACCTAACTATGCGGCAGTTAGCGAGACAAAAGCTTGCGTAATTCTAAATTAGGCAGCTAAGGCGTAGTTATTTTCGCCAATTATTGTTTTGAACGTTCTCTTTAAAGTGCTCTCCGTACAACGCACTGCATGCTTACATATTCAGCGCCACCCTGTCAAATCCAGGAACAGCCCCAATTTAAAGTGGTTAGTTGCTAGTGGTAAGGTATCAATAAACTCGACACTAATCTAAACTGAGCTACAAAGGTACAAATAAAATGCCAATAATTGAAAGTACGAGAAATAAGCCCAATCATATCATGTTAAAAATATTGAGGGAAAGTTCAGCATCGGTAAGCATTACCGCATTACCTGTTCCATCTTCTGGATATAATTTACAAGAAATACTTACTTTAACATCTAAAGACGGCGGGATCCCAAGCTGCTCTGGAACTACCTTGGTACTTATAACGGAGGCAGTGCTACCTGTCTGTATTCCTTTAGATGAGAAGTAAACTTTTCCATCTTTATTCACGTATTTTATTCTTAAATTTTTGCTGCCAACCAAATAGCTGTCTGTAGTGTCGAATGTCCAATTACCTTCGGTGATAAAAGATTTTAAATAAGTGAATTTATCTTCTAAATAGCTTACCCTCATTGTTTTAAATTCTACATCTAATACAGGTTGTATCATTTGATTAGTAATGATTTTGGAAATTGAGCCGCTTACGCCTCCAATTGCTATTCCGTTTTCAAAAGAGCTACTAGCACTGGAACCAAAAGAATATGAATCATGATTGTTGGTAACTTCCCAAATAAAACTCACGCCATCTATCTTTCCTTTAGCATAATAGGTTGCGTTTGATGGTTGTGATTGCGAACCTCCTCCATTGTTTTTTGCTGGCGTACTTGTATCATCTACATTAATGTGTTCTGTATTTTTCTTACAGCAAATAAATAATGCTATAACGATTAGCGAAAGTGTTAATTTAAATTTTTCCATGATAAGCTAAGATATAGTAATTGCTATTAAAAAAAAAGCTGTCTCGTTCATTCTTTCGAGACAGCTTCTTCTTGTTAGTGGTAAGAATCTTAGCTTGTTCTTCCCGGATATTGTTGTAAAGCCAGCGCTAAACAATCCATCGCTGCATTTAAGTCATCAACATTCAGTACATAAGCCATGCGTACTTCGTTTTTGCCAGAGCCTGCGGATGAGTAAAAACCTGTAGCTGGTGCCATCATTACGGTAGCATTGTCGTGTTCAAAACTTTCTAAAATCCACTGACAGAATTTGTCTGCATCATCAATAGGGAATTTAGCTACCACATAAAAAGCGCCACCCGGATTTGGGCAAAACACGCCATCAATATTGTTTAATCTGTTTACCAAAGTATCTCTACGTAAAGTATATTCCTTGTTAACGGCCTCGAAATAACTATCTGGCGTGTCAACAGCAGCTGCACCAGCAATCTGTTCTACCATACCCGGACTTAATCGAGCTTGTGCAAATTTTAATCCAGAAGCTATAACTTGTTTGTTTTTAGTGATTAAACAACCTAAACGTGCGCCACAAGCACTATAACGTTTAGATACCGTATCCATAATTACTACATTTTCGTCTAAACCAGCTAAATGCATAGGTGAGATAAACTCACGTCCATCATAACAAAATTCGCGATAGGCTTCATCAGAAAATAAGAATAGATCGTATTTTAAACAAAGTGCTTTTAAAGCCTCTAATTCTTCTTTACTATATAAATATCCCGTTGGGTTATTTGGGTTACAAATAATAATTGCTTTGGTTTTTTCGGTAATTAATTTCTCGAACTCGGCTATAGGAGGCAGGGCAAAACCATTTTCTATGTAAGATAAAATAGGCTTAACCACTACATTGCTCATGCAAGCAAAGCCATTGTAGTTTGCGTAAAACGGTTCTGGAATGATGATTTCATCACCCTCATTAACGCAAGTTTGCATGGCAATAGTAATAGCCTCTGAGCCACCAACGGTGACCAAGATGTTTTCTGGCGTAATGTTATAACCAAGTTTATTGTAGTAATCGGTTAGTTTTTTTCTGTAAGCCAAAGTGCCCTCAGATGGGGTGTAGGCCCAAACATTAAAATCAATGTTTTTGATGGCATTTAGCATTCCTTCTGGGGTTTCAATATCTGGCTGACCGATATTTAAGTGGTAAACTTTTTTGCCATCAGCTTTAGCTTTATCGGCAAATGGAGTTAGTTTTCTGATTGGCGAAGCGGGCATTTGAACCCCTTTTTCTGATATTTTTGGCATGGCACAAAAATAGAAAAACCCCGTTGCAATAACGAGGTTTTCATTTATTTAATTTTTTTGTTTTTACTGGGCTAATAAGGGCTTGTTGGCCGTCAAAACATTAAATTATCCTTATTTGGTAGCGTTTGCTACCGTTTCTCCTTTAAGATAAAGTACCTTAGTAGTGGTTCTAGCGTTTGACGTTACCGTTACTGCCATATTAAAAGGAAGTGGCGAACCTGATTTCTTTACTGTAACTTTTATGAAACCTTTCTCTCCTTTTTTAACTGGAGTTTGAGTGTATTCTCCAACGGTACAGCCGCAAGTGGGCTCTACTTTAGAGATAATTAAAGGAGCATCACCTTCATTAACAAAATTGAAGGTATAACTAACGGCTTGATCTAATTTAATCTTTCCAAAGTCGTGAGTTTCAGTCTCAAACTTAAATTCTGCAGGTTTGGTTTGAGCACTTGCTGTAAGGGCTAATCCAACTAGGGCAACAAATAAAAAGAGTAGCTTTTTCATGTGTGTTTATTTTAATTTAGTTTATAACAAATCTAGTGTTTAATAATTTAAAACAAAAAGTATTCCAAATATTATTTGCCCGCATTGCTAAGTCAAGTTTAGAAAGAATTGTATCTTTGCCACTTAACCAACTTGTAACTTATGAGATCAGTCGGGAAAGTTGTTACCAATGAAATTGATGCATCCGAACTTAGTTTTGATGCTTTTAAAGCCATAGTAATAGATGATTACAGAATTGCCGTAGAAAGTAGGCAGGCGAGCTTATTAGGACGTAAGGAGGTGCTTACAGGTAAAGCCAAGTTTGGTATTTTTGGCGACGGAAAAGAAGTGCCACAATTGGCTATGGCCAAGGTTTTTAAGAAAGGCGATTGGCGTGCTGGCTACTATAGAGATCAAACTTTTGCCTTTGCTACAGGCATATCTACCATTAAGGAATTTTTTGCACAATTGTACGCAAATCCAGATGTAGATGCTGATCCAGCTTCTGCAGGCCGGCAGATGAATTGCCATTTTGCTACCAGATCATTAAATGACGATGGTACCTGGCGAGATTTAACGGAAGTAAAAAACAGTTCGGCAGATATTTCTACTACGGGCGGACAAATGGCTCGCTTGGTAGGTTTAGCCTATGCCTCTAAATTATACAAGCAAAACAGAGAGCTAGATTATCTAAAGAATTTCTCCGTTAGCGGAAACGAAGTTGCTTTTGGTACCATTGGCAATGCTTCTACTTCTGAGGGTGTCTTTTTTGAGGCTTTTAATGCTGCTGGCGTATTGCAAATACCGATGGCTATTTCTGTTTGGGACGATGGTTTTGGTATCTCTGTACCTGCAAAATATCAGACTACTAAAGAAAGTATCTCCGAAATTTTAAAGGGTTTTCAACGTGAAGAGGGAACTAATGGCTACGAAATTTTTAAGGTTAGAGGCTGGGATTATCCCGCTTTATGCGAAACTTATTTGAAAGCCATAGAGATCTGTAGAAACGAACATGTACCTGTTTTAATTCATGTAACTGAAGTTACCCAGCCGCAAGGGCATTCTACTTCGGGCTCTCACGAACGTTATAAAAGTAAAGAGCGCTTAACGTGGGAAAAAGAACACGATTGTATTGTGAAGATGCGAGAGTGGATGATAGAATCTGCTATTGCTACTAAAGAGGAGCTCGATGAACTTGAAGAAGCAGCTAAGAAGTACGTACGCGAGGTACAAAAAGAAGCTTGGAATGAATTCTTAGATGTAATTAAACAAGAGCAGGCAGACGTAGTTCGTATGATCAGTAATATGGCAAATAGCAATGCCGGCTTAGGTAAAATTGCCGCTCAGCTAGCCTCAACTCACGACGCATTGCGTAAAGAGGTGGTTTCTGCAGCTAGAAAAGCAATTAGACAGAGTGTAAACTCGCCCTCGGCAGATAGAGACGTATTGATTAAATGGTACGAAAGTAAGACTGAGGCTTATAGTGAGTTATATAACTCAAAACTATTTACTGATGGAGTTGAAAGTCCGTTTAATGCCACGCAGGTAGCTCCAGTATATAATGAGCAAACTAAAATGCTGGATGGACGAGAAATTTTGAATGCTTGTTTCGATGCCAACTTTGAGCGTGATGCAAGGCTGGTAGCATTTGGCGAAGATTTAGGTGCCATTGGGGATGTAAATCAAGGTTTTGCCGGTTTGCAAGCTAAATATGGTGAAATTAGGATAAATGATACAGGGATTAGAGAGGCTACCATAGTAGGGCAGGGTATTGGTTTGGCTATGAGGGGTTTAAGGCCAATAGCGGAAATTCAATATTTAGATTACCTACTGTATGCCATCACCGTTCTTAGCGATGATCTGGCGACACTTTCTTACCGTACCAAGGGTGGGCAAAAGGCGCCGCTAATTATCAGAAGTCGTGGCCATAGGTTAGAAGGGATTTGGCACTCGGGTTCGCCAATGGGCATGATCCTAGGTTCGCTGCGTGGAATGCATATTTGTGTGCCTCGTAACATGACCCAAGCAGCTGGAATGTACAATACTTTATTTAGGGCTGATGAGCCAGCTTTGGTGATCGAATGTTTAAATGGCTATCGCCTTAAAGAAAAACTTCCTAGCAACGTAGGCGAATTTACCGTGCCATTGGGAAAAGCCGAAATTATTAAAGAAGGTAAAGATATTACGGTGGTAAGCTACGGATCTACCTTACGCTTGGTAGAAGAGGCCGCAGAAGAATTAGAAAATTTTGGTATTACTATAGAAGTAATAGATGTACAAACTTTGCTACCTTTTGATTTGGACCAACTTTGTGCCCAGTCCCTACAGAAAACCAGCAAGCTTTTGGTTGTAGATGAAGATGTGCCAGGAGGAGCGAGTGCTTTTATTTTACAGCAAATTTTAGAAGTACAAAAAGGTTATTATTTGTTAGACAGCAAGCCCCAAACTTTAACAGCGAAGGCGCATCGTCCGCCTTATGGTTCTGATGGCGATTATTTTTCAAAGCCTTCTGTAGATGATATGGTGGAAGCAGCGTATAACATGATGAACGAAACCAATCCAGATCGTTTTCCAAAACTCTACTAAAAATTATACTGGAATTTAAATTATTGTTATAGTGAGCTTGATTCTATCGGGCTCATTTTTTTTTGAGTGATTGACTGGTGGTAAATCTGGGGCACCATATCTTTATAATCATAATAACCCAAACCTATGTTGGTTAATAGTATGATCTTAGCTTAAACCACATAAAAGTTGTTTGCTAAATTGATGTGTAGTAGCTAGCCCAAATTCGCTTTAAATAAGAGAATGTTTTACACTTTATATACTGAATAAGTATTTTGGTTTATTAAAATGGGGTTCTCGTGTATTGCATAGCCAGAATGTGCTTTAATGACTTATCTTTGAGAAAAGAATATTTAAAAACTTTTAGCCTCTCATCATGAAGTACTTAAAAAATATGATGTTATTAAAATTTCTGGTAGATTTTTCTAACTACGTTTACCAAGATATTGTTAAGCACAATAGACTGGTTAAGAGAATGAAATAGCAAGCTTAGTTTAACTGTTGCTAATAGTGCGTCAATATTACATAAATTTTAGCAACGTATCTTTTAGATTAGCATTTTATTGCCCGTAAAATATCATTCTTTAATACTACACAAGCAGTAATTTGATTTTTTAAAGTAATATTATCACTACTTCAAATGGCAAGTATTGCAGTACCTAATTTATATTTAATATAATGTATACTCCGTGATGCTGATCCGATAGTTATCGGATTTATTTCGCCACGTAGCTTTCCGCTTCACTATAGGTCAGCATCAGCTTTTAGGTATTATTTAACGTGAGTTCCGGTTAAGCGGAACCCTCTAACTTTGTCTAATTCGCATTTGACCTGCTTTCTTAGCTGGCCGCCGCTGGGCTCCTACTTTTTGACCGCAAAAAGTAGCAAAAACTCTCGGTTGCCTATTTTTCTTTCGAAGGAATTGCTTTGGCTTATCGGTGCGACCCGAAAAATAGGAGACCGAAAATTAGCGGAACGGAGATTTGAGAGGCTATCGCTAGCAAATAGCCTATTTCTATTATCCGAACGTTATTTATTAATCACAAACTTAGATTAGTAGTTAAAGATTTATAGGGCGAACAATTTTTCGCCCATACTGCTTCATTATAATTTGCTTGATTTGTTTCTTAATAAGTGATCTGCTAACACTAAGGCAGCCATGGCTTCTACAATAACCACCGCTCTGGGTACCACGCATGGATCATGACGACCTTTACCTTTAATTTCCGAAGCTTCGCCTGCGGCATTGATAGTTTGCTGATTGTGCATAATGGTAGCTACGGGTTTAAACCCAACTTTAAAAGTAATATCCATTCCGTTAGAAATGCCACCTAAAATACCGCCAGCGTGGTTGGTAATGGTTAAAAAGCTCTGTCCCTTTGCGGAAGGGTTTGGGATGGGGCTATCGTTATGCTCAGAGCCTCTAAGTTCTGTGCCTTCAAAACCTGATCCATATTCAAAGCCGTGTACGGCATTAATACTGAGCATTGCTTTACCTAGATCTGCGTGTAGCTTGTCAAAAACGGGCTCTCCCAAACCAGCAGGACAACCTTTAATTACACAAGAAACTTTACCACCAACGGTATCTCCGTCTTTACGAACACCGTCAATAAACTCTATCATTTCGTTTGCCGTAGCAGGATCTGCACAACGTACAATATTAGCTTCTCGTAGGGCTAAAAGTTCTGCAATATTATCACTCTCCAGGTTTGGGGCATTTATTTTACCCACTGCCGTTACATGGGCAAAAATATCAATGCCGTGATGTTTCAATAATAACTTTGCAACTGCTCCTGCGGCCACTCTAGCCGCTGTTTCCCTTGCAGAAGAACGACCACCACCACGATGATCGCGGATACCGTATTTGGCATCGTATACATAATCTGCATGGCTGGGACGGTAAACATCTACATTGTGTCCGTAATCCTTACTACGTTGGTCTTCGTTCGGAATTAGCATTGCGATAGGTGTACCGGTACTTTTTCCTTCAAAAGTTCCTGATAAGATTTGTACCGTATCACTTTCCTTGCGTTGTGTGGTAATCTTAGATTGACCAGGTTTACGTTTATCTAATTCTGATTGGATAAAATCTAAATCAATGGGTAATCCTGCGGGACAGCCGTCTAAAATTACACCAATTGCGATGCCGTGAGACTCGCCAAAAGTGCTGATGCGAAAAAGTTGTCCGAATGTGTTACCTGCCATTTTTTATAGTATTGAGTATTGAGTATTGAGTATTGAGTATTGAGAAGCTCTTGCGCAATACAGTTTGTTTTTATTAATTGATTAATCGTAATACGAAAATCGTATTATACATTATTTATTTGTTGGTATAGTCGCAATACGCAAATCGCACTACGAAATACTAATTTCAAATCCAACTTTCTTCAAGTCTTCCCAAAAATAAGGATAAGATTTTTCAACTACGTTATAGTCTTCAATTTCTAACTCTTCGATTAGTAAAGCTAACGGAGCAAAAGCCATAGCCATACGGTGGTCTTCGTAAGTAGCAATGCTTACCTTTTTAGGGAAATGTAGTTCAGAGCAATCTAAAGTATAAACTAGATTGTATTCGTTTAGTTTCACACCTATTTTCGCCAATTCGTTTTGCAGTGCAGCAACACGGTCGGTTTCTTTTATTTTTAAGGTTTCTAAACCAGTAAAAGCCATGTTTAAACCTAGAGCAGCCGCAACTACCACAATGGTTTGAGCCAAATCTGGGCAGGTTTTTAAATCCAAAACCTTATTAATTTTTTTTATCGCTTGATCTTTTTTAAAAGCAATGCCGTTATCTGTTTTAGTAGTACTTAAACCAAAAATCTCCATAATTTGCTGGATTTGGCTATCGCCTTGTAAACTTTTCTCACGCAAATGCGGAAGACTAATTTGTGCTTCTTTTGCTAGGGCAACAATACTATACCAATAGGAAGCAGCGCTCCAATCTGGTTCTACAATTAAGGTAGATGGTTTAAATTCTTGAGGTTCAATGGTGATTAAATTTCCATCCCATTCATGCGAAATGCCGCATTCGGCCAGCATTGCCAATGTCATTTCTACATAAGGTTTAGAAGTTAATTCGCCAATAATCTCTAAAGTTAAGCCTTGTGGTAGGGTTGGGGCTAACATGAGCAAGGCCGAAATATATTGACTGCTAATATCGCCTTTGATTTTGATCTGCGAGCTCACTTGATTTAACGGGCCACTAATGTTTAATGGCGGAAAACCTTCTTTTTCTGCATAGCTGATATTGGCACCAATTCTTTTTAACGCATCTGCTAAAATCCCGATTGGGCGTTGTTTCATGCGTTCGGTTCCTGTTAACAGAAAATTTCCATTTTTGGCAGAAAGATAGGCGGATAAAAAACGCATTGCAGTACCAGCAGGACCAACGTCTACAGTTTTGTCCGTACTGCTATCGCTCTCGTAAGTATCTAAATCTGATAATATAGCATTTAGTGTAACGGTGTCGGCAGCGTTGGATAAGTTTTCTACTTTTACCAAATTTTTGCTCAACGATTTGATGATCAAAGCTCTATTGCATTCGCTTTTCGAGCCTGTTAGTTGTATTTCGGCTTGTATATTTTGTGTTCCTTTAAAAGAAACAATCGCATTTTTATGCATGTTTTGGTTGGTATTAGGTCGATATAGGATTGAAGTTGTTTTGGTTTGCCGTCATTTCGACGAGGAACGAGGAGAAATCTCCAGGAAAAGTGCTTCGGTTAGAGATTTCTCACTGCACTTTGTTCCGTTCGAAATGACGGTTGGCCAAAATTAATATCCTAAAAATATAAGCTTAAATTAAGCTTTCACTTCTGTATGTTGTTCAGCTGCAATTCCTTCTTGGGTAACTTTGCCAGCATTTAAAATTTCGGTTTGTTTACGGATAGATTCGCCGTGTACCAATTCTAAGAATTTTTCAGTAAAGTGCTCATCTAATTTCAAAGCTTTAGCGAAAGCAGTTCCTTTTTTAAGGATTTCGTCCCAACGATTAACTTGTAATACGGTTACTTGGTTATCGCGTTTAAACTCGCCAATTTTTTCTACTATAGCCATACGTTCGCCTAATTTTTGTAATAACAAATCATCAATTTTATCAATTTGCTTACGTAATTCAGCTAACTTATCTACAAAAGCTTCGTTTGCTGATTCTGGCTCACGCACCGTTAAACGATCCATTAGCTCGCTCACAGCAGCAGGAGTTAATTGTTGTTTGGCGTCTGTCCAGGCTACCGATGGATCTAAATGTGATTCGATCATCAAGCCTTGCATATCTAAATCTAACGCCTTTTGAGAGATGTAAGGAATCAACTCACGGTTACCACAAATGTGACTTGGATCGTTGATGATTGGTAGTCCTGGGCAAAGTGTTTTCAATTGAATAGCCAATTCCCACATTGGTTCATTACGGAAAGAAGATTTTTCGAACGAAGAGAAGCCGCGGTGAATAGCACCAATTTTAGTAATACCGGCTTTGTTGATACGCTCAATAGCGCCAATCCACAACTGTAAATCAGGGTTTACCGGGTTTTTGATTAATACAGGAATATCATGTCCTTTTAAAGCATCTGCAATTTCTTGTACAGTAAAGGGGTTTACAGTAGAACGGGCACCAATCCAAAGAATATCTACACCAGCAGCCAAAGCTTCTTCTACGTGTTTTGCATTAGCTACCTCAACCGCTGTAGGTAAACCAGTTTCTGCCTTAGCACGTTTTAACCACTCTAAGCCAATGCTGCCAATGCCTTCAAACTCTCCCGGGCGAGTACGTGGTTTCCAGATACCAGCTCTTAAAACGCTTACTTTGCCAGTTGCTGCTAATAAATGTGCCGTAGTTAGTAATTGGTCTTCTGTTTCGGCGCTACAAGGCCCAGAGATTAATAGAGGTTGGTTGCTTACCGTTAACCAGTTTTCTAAAGGCTCAATGTTTAAATTTAATTTCATTTTTTAGGATAATTTGTATTGTTGTTATTACTTATTTGTTTAATCGGTTAATTGTTGAAATCGGTTAATCGTTTTGATAGCAGTTAACCAAATCCACAGTTAGTCTATACTTTGTCGTTCTTAATATACTCGCCCATGATATTGAAGTTTACGGTATATTTAAGTGCTCTTCTAATGGCGGTATCGTAATTTTCCATGTTCTTCCATTCAATATCTACATAGAAATAGTATTCGTTTCGGCGCCCCAAAACAGGCATAGATTGGATTTTTGTTAAGTTAACGTTCAGCTCGGCAAAAATTTGTAATACTTGACTTAATGCGCCAACATGGTGTCCCACCTGAAAGCAGATAGATGCTTTATTTATTCCTTTTTCGGTAACCATTTTCCTTTTTTGTAGGATTAAGAAACGGGTGAAATTCTTCTTATTAGATTCTATTCTTCTTTCTATGATGTTTAAGCCATAAGTTTCGGCGGCTAAAGCATTGGCAATAGCCACAGTATCTTTCAGTTGCCCATCTTTAATTTTTTTGGCACAGGCAGCGGTATCATTGCCTTCTATTACTTGAATTTGAGGGAACTCTTCAAAAAAATCTACACACTGTCTGATAGCAATAGGGTGAGAGGTGGCGATTTTAATGTCTTCAAATTTAACTCCAGGTAAAGCCAGTAGGTGTAGCTGAATTGGTAGGTATACTTCACCTACAACAGCGAAGTTAAATTCGCGAATTAGGGTGTAATTTGGCAATAGACTACCTGCAATAGAGTTTTCAATTGCCATTACTACATAATCCGCTTTGTCGTCATCTAAAACATCACAGGTCTGTTTAAAAGAGTTGCATTCAATCGTGTCGATATCTCTGCCGAAAAATTTGAAAGCTGCTTCTTCGTGAAATGATGCTTTAATGCCTTGTATCGCTACCCTTGTTTTTGTCTTCATAATTGTGCTAAACAAAAAAAGGTCCTGACTTTTAGCCAGGACCTTTTCGTATGTTTTAAAATATCTTGTTATACTTTAAGCATATTAGTCCTGGCTCTTACTAAAGTAGTAAAAGTAACCAAACCAATATGTAGTGTTAAAATTCATTTTTTGTCTTCTGGTGTCAAATGTACACCAACAAATTTAATTTGTCAATAGTTAAATGAAAATAATTTTATTTTGCCATTTTTGAACCAAATAACGAAACGGTATAGAATTTTGGTAATTTTAGATTTTGGATTGATAAGAACTAGAAAAAACTTTCACACTATTTCCAATAGCATGGTTTTTCTTTTCTGTTTCCATTAGTTCTTTTCTCATTGTTTTGGCAATTTGCGTACTAACATCATGGCTCCATCCAGGAGGATTAACGATATATTTTATTTTATTCCAAAAATTGTTTGTCTTCTGGATATCTTTTTTTAGCGCAATAAATTCGTGAAAAATGAGGTTAAAAGCACCAGTATCTTCAGGCTGAGCGGTAAGGCCATATTTAATTTCGTCTTCGGGCAGTTCTTCTTGAAAGGTGCCAAATATCCTATCCCAGATAATAAGTACCATGCCCATGTTTTTGTCTAAATAGCGTATGTTACATGCATGATGAACCCTGTGGTGAGAAGGTGTAACAAAGATATATTCGAAGATCGGGTGCAGCTTTCCAACTGTTCTAGTATGTACCAAATTGCCGTAGATTTGCGTGATTAGATAAGCAAATAAGATATCCATGGCGTGAAAGCCCATGAAAGCTAAGGGTAAATAGAAAAACACCCGATACAGTGGTTCAAAAACTGTGGAGCGAAACCCGGTAGTTAAGTTAAAATGTTCTGACGAATGGTGGGTAACGTGCATTGCCCAAAAAAAACGAACGTAATGCCCAGTAGTATGTAAAAACCAATAAAGTAGATCTTGAGCAAGCACCAATAAAATCCAGTATAACCATGTGTTATGTATCTCAAAAAATCTAAATTGATAGCAATAATCTAGGAGATAAAATGTGGCAAACTTCATGCTTAAGTTTACCAGCACGGCACAGGTCATTAAATAAATATTGTTCCAAGTATCTTTTTTAGTGTAAAGTTGCTTGTTGTGCGCATAGCTAAAATACATTTCAACTATGGCAAGCACAATCACAAAACTAAAAAGTGTGCCTACAGAAATATCACTTCCGGTAAACGTCATTTGTTACAAACTATTGTAATACATTAAACTGTTAAAAATATCTTCTTTAGTTACCTTGCAATTAAAAACGCATTTACCAATTTGGTCTAATAAAGAGAACATGATGAAACCATCCTCGTTTTTTTTATCGCTTTGCATTAATACCATTAAGTCTTCAAAACTTTTTGGTTTAATGTGGTATTTTGGATATAGAGATAATATATAACTCGCTACTTCTGTTAACTCGTCTTGCGATAAGTTACAATATTTAGCTGATAAATGTGCTTCACAAATCATCCCGATAGCGATCGCTTCGCCATGGGTAAGCGGTTTTTTATCATTTACTAAAGCATAACCTTCTACAGCATGTCCAATGGTATGTCCAAAGTTCAAAATCTTTCGTAGTCCTTTTTCTAACGGATCTGCCAATACCACTTCGTTTTTAATTTTCACAGAGTGATAAATAGCTGCTGCGCTGATGTTGGTATAATCGCTGTCTTTAAGTTGTTGGTAGTAAGTAGCATCTGCAATTAAGCCATGTTTTATCATTTCGGCAAAGCCTGACAATAATTCGCGTTGAGGCAAAGTTTGCAAGAAAGCATTTTCGATAAATACCGCTTGTGGTAAGCTAAATGTGCCTACCATATTTTTCACATTATCGATGTCGATGCCAGTTTTACCACCTACAGAAGCATCAACTTGAGAAAGTAGGGTAGTAGGAATATTAATAAAATCAATTCCTCGCTTGTAAGTAGATGCGATAAAACCACCCATGTCGGTAATTACGCCACCACCTAAATTAATCATTAAACATTTGCGGTCGGCTTCAAAATCCAACAAAGTTTTCCAAATGCCAATACAAAAATCAATGTTCTTGTTTTCTTCTCCTGGGTCGGTTTCAATAATATCGAAGTTTTCGAGTTCAGGTAAAAACTCCCTAAAAACGGGCAAACAAATTTCTGCGGTATTAGAGTCGGCAAATACAAATACTTTGCTGTATTTTTTCTCGGCTAAAATATCGTTTAATGGAGCTAATCCACTTTCGAAATGGATAAAATGATCATTATTTTTTAACGGTTCCATTAAATTACTTCTATCGTTTTGCTCAAAAATTCCACTTTGTCGCCAATACGTACTTTTAATCGCTTACGGTCTTCGGTAACGCCGTTCACTTTAACAAGCCCTTCTTCTACAATGGTTTGTGCTTCGCCACCGCTTTGAACCAACGAGGTAGCTTTTAACAAGGCGATTAATGGGATAAATTCCCCTTCTAGTTTAAATTGTATCATGACGAAACAAATTTACGATTATTTAAAAGTCTTTCGTGTTAAGATGTCTAGTTATTTATATTTTTGCAGCGTTCTGACTAAAATTATTTATAAAAATGGATGCTTTTCCCAAGCAAAAAATAGACTTCAACAATACTGAGGTGGCCTTTAGGCATAAATCTAATGCCGAGTTAAAACAAGCTTACTGGCTTTTTAAAATGATAGGAAGCAATTTTTTAACCAAAGTTGGCCCGCCAATTACCAATTTTATGCTAAACATTGGTTTGCCAATTAAGGGAGCCATTAGAGCGACTATCTTTAAACAGTTTTGTGGTGGCGAAACTATTGCAGAATGTGAGCACACTATAGCGCAACTGCACCAAGGGAAAGTAGGCACAATTTTAGATTATTCTGTAGAAGGCGAGGATGAGGAGCCTGTTTTTGATTTTACTTGCGAAGAAATTATTAGAACTGTTGAACGTGCAGATGGCGATGAGAGAATTCCAATTACAGTTTTTAAGGTGACAGGTATTGGCCGATTTGCCTTGTTGGAAAAGCTAGATGCTAAGCAAGAACTAACTGAAATAGAAAAGGCCGAATTTGAGCGAGTAAAGCAGCGTTGTGAAAAAATCTGCCGTGCTGCATTTGAAAGAAAAGTACCGGTAATGATTGATGCTGAGGAAACTTGGATCCAAGATACGATTGATTTGTTAGCTATTGAAATGATGATGAAATTTAATAAAGAGCAGCTCATTGTATTTAATACTTACCAAATTTACCGTCACGATAAATTAGCTGGCTTAGAAGCGGATTACTTAATTGCCAAAGAAGCAGATTTTATTTTAGGAGCTAAGTTAGTTCGTGGCGCTTACATGGAGAAGGAACGCAAACGTGCCGAAGAGCAGGGGTATCCATCACCCATACAGCCAGATAAAATGGCAACAGACAAAGATTATAATCTTGCATTGCGTTTCTGCGTAGACCGTATCGATAGGATTGGTTTTGTTTGTGGTACACACAATGAAGAGAGTAGTAGGTTGTTAACCGAATTAATTGATAATAAAGGAGTAGAACACAATCATCCTCATGTTTATTTTGCTCAATTGTTAGGAATGAGCGATAATTTAAGTTTTAATTTATCTAACGCAGGTTATAATGTAGCCAAGTATGTGCCTTATGGTCCAATTAAAGCCGTAATGCCCTATCTATTTAGAAGAGCGCAAGAGAATACTTCGGTAGCTGGACAAACTGGTCGCGAATTATCTTTAATTGCTAAAGAAAAGGCTAGGAGAGGGATTTAGTTTTTTTGATAAAGGAAGAAGGAACAAGGAATAGTCTTTCATCTTTGTTCTTCATCCTTATTCTCTCAGCCAGCCTTTCGAAGCGGCCAGGTTCATTATTTCAGAAGTTCTTTTTAAACCCAATTTTTTGAGGATGTTTCTACGATGTGTACTTACAGTTGCGGCACTTATAAAAAGCGTATCGCCAATTTCATTGCTAGATTTTCCTTTGGCCATAAGCAGTAAAATATCATGTTCCCGTTTGGTAAGTAGGTATTCTTTCATAAAATCATCCATAAAATAACCTGCTTCTTTTTTTTGAGTAGCTGGGATTACGTTTTCGAATACAGATTTTCCGTTGGCAACTTGATGTATGGCAGTCACCAAATCATTGATAGAACCATTTTTTAATAAGTATCCATCCGCACCTTTTTGCTGCACTTCTTTAATAATATGGTTGGCATTATAGTTAGAAAGCACTAAAATTTTAACATTATTTGCTGTTGCTTTTACTTTTTCGATTACCTGTAGGCCGTCTGCTTGTGGCATGTTTAAATCAAGTAAAAGTACATCTGGTTTACTCAAATAAATGTCATTTAAAACCTTTTTTCCGTTGTTAGCAGTACCAACAATTTCTAAGTAAGGGTAGTCGCTTAAAGCAGAGATAAGGCCGTCTATTAGTAGCTGGTGGTCATCGGCTATGTAAATCTTTATGATGTTCATTTCTTCGTGGTCATGTTTTGGTTAGGCAACTCAATGTTAATTAGTGTGCCATTGCCAGGTGTTTCAATCTCAATTGTTCCGTTCAAGTAATTCACTTTAGAAAATACACTGTTCATTTCCGAACCTTCAGGGTTTTTCAGTCGTTCGGATGTTAGTCCAAGTCCGTTATCTTCGGCCATAACTACTATCGTGTCCTCGTGTTCTATCAGCTGGATAATTGCATTGGTAGCTTCTGCATGTTTAATTATGTTTTGCAGCAATTCTTGTATAATACGATAGATATTGTTTAGGTAATTTGTGGGATAGTTTTCGCTTTGCTCAAAGCCCATGCAAACCAACTCTACATATATCTTATCAGTTTTGTTAATGCTAGCTATCAGGCTTTCTAGCGCTTTTACAAACCCTATCTTTTCTATGGCAACTGGGCTTATTTGATGGCTCATGGTACGTACCGTATCTGCTACCAGCGTTAACATCTGATCTGCTTGTGTCAGTTTGTTTTCACTTTTTTCGGTGATTGCGGTGTTGTTTTGCTTTAAGCTGTTAAGATGTAGGGCAACGACCGACAGCATAGCGCCAATCTCGTCATGCAATCGGTCGGCAAATATTTTCCTTTCTTTTTCTTGTACGTCTACAATGGTGTCGGTAAGTGTTTTTTGCTGTTCACTTTTTTCTAATAGTAAAATTTCACGTTCTTTTCTATATCCGTTAAATTTTTGTGCCAAACCATAGATAAGGATAGCGGCTTCTATTACCAAACCGCTTAACAGCGCAAATTGGGCTACGTAGTAATTTAACATTATTGAGCCGTACATATACATTTGTTCTGCTACCCCACAAAATGCCAATACTAAAAAAGCAGCCAAGTAAAATTTAGCTTCTTTAACACCTATGTATATCTTTTCTACAACGCTAGCCAATAACAACAGCATTTGTGTGCTAGCAACCACTATCAGTATATTTTGTACGTATCTTGCCGTTATTAAAGAGGTTTCGTACGGAGTTGGAAATAGTATAAATAGCAAAAATATGATGCCTATAGCTTGTAATACTTTGTTGGGGTAAAACAAGATGTTCTTTTTGGTTTGCCCAATAAAAAGCTGCATAAATTGGATACTAAAAATGATGTTTAGCAGCAAAGTAACTGGTCTTGCCCTGCTTGGAAAAAAGCTGCTATTAGACCAAAAATATTCGAAACCTAGGCCTTTATTGCTCCAGATCCACAATAAAAGTGCACCAATATACAAAGAGTAAAAAACGTATATTTTTTTACCAGTACTGATCCATAACGTTAAGCTGAAAAAAATCATCATGAGGATAGTACCAGACAGAAGACCATTGATCAGGTTTCCTTTGATATATCTCTGAGCCAGTTCATCATATTTTATTACATTGATAGGTACTTGGAGGCTTTCTTTCCTTTTATCTATCTTCAATAGGTAAAACCCATTATTTTGCTTAATAGGGAAAGCAAAATTGGTAAATTCGGGATATGGACGCTGTTTAAAGGGATAAAAATCGCCAGTTTGGTACAGTAATCTTGCTTTCTGTGTTTTATCGAGTTGATACCATGTTATTCTATTGATATGTGGGTTATCTATGGTTAATAGCCAGCTGGAATGGATGGGTAAAAATTGTGGATCAATAGCTAGCCAAAAAACCGACTCTGTATAGCCAGGATTAAAAGATGGGAGGGAAAGGGTTTTGAATTTTTTTTGGTGGTATTGGAGCACTACCTGCTGTAAATTTAGGTTGCCAGTGGTGTCTTCAAATAAGCTAAATGCTATTTTGGGAGAAGTTTGGGTTTTTCCAGTCAAAGAAACCAGACAGCATATCCAAAGCAAAAAAGCAAACTTAATTTTCATCTTTAGCACAAAAACGGCCTAAATATAATGATTTGTATTTATTCTTATAGGTTGTTTATTGATTAATTGTAGGGGATGATTTCTATGAAAATGAATAGGTGAAGGATCAAAACGAAAGGAATAAAGACTTTGAGGTAGGTTTTGCTACCTGCTTTAGCTTTAGTTGCTATTTTACAATAAAATAGCCAAGAGCTAACCAAACCAAACCTTTAACTAAAAAGAATAAAAATCCCCAGAAACCTAGTTTTTTAACCCATTTTTTTAGTTTCTCTGTTGTCATTGCTTAATGATTATTTTAAATTATAACTTGGGTAAATATACCAACCTTATAAAGGTTATCGATATTATTAATGCTTATTTTTGGTAGGTTTCTTCATCGAAATAATTTTAAACTATTTAATTCCATCTGAGATCTTTTCTTTAATTAAGGTGCTCGTACAATAGAAATTTCTCTTCAACATTTAAACCAAATCTATCTTGCGCTTTAACTAAAACCACTGATGTTTTTGGAGACGATTTTTTTTGCCTTGCTATTTCCCATATATGAGAAGAATATCTTTTACGAAGCGGATTAGCTGTATTACCTTTAGTAGGATACACTTTAGACTGGTTAAGTTCTACAATACTTAAAACTGTTGGGTCAATTTCTTTTTTATGGTTCATTTTTACCCATTCACCGTTATCAATTTTGATACAAACAGTTGTACTATCTCCGCCACCAAACACATTTACTACTATTCTATTGCTATCTGTAGTAAGTGCCATTTGCTTTGTTTCATCTAAACCAACTCCTTTAAAGCGAAAGTTATACTTGTCATCATCAAAATCTATTACAAAATACCCTCTTGGAGCGCCGCATTGCATTAAAGCACTTGGTATTCCTTCTGTATTTTTCTCGCCTCTCCACCAATTTCCACAAGTTGCGCCAACCCCTAGCTCTTGAATGTTTGGATGATTAAAAAAATATCTGTTAACCGTGTGTGTATGTCCTGATAGTATTAAAACACTCTTATAATCCTTAAGTAAATCTAATATTTCCTTTTTGTTTTTAGTAGCAACCATAGGGATGTGCTGACTAATGACAATTGTTTTTTCTTTTGAAACATAAGACAAATCGTTTTTCAAAAATTCTAACTGTTTGTCCGTTAATCTTCCTTCGTAACTTTTTTTATCTGTAGCGAAAATATTGTTTAATACGATGAAATGTGTTTTTCCGTAGTTGAAAGCGTAATTGTCACTTCCATTTACTCGGTTAAAAGCATCATTCATAAATAGTGGATTATCCACATTTCGATCGTGATTACCTACCAATGTCCAGGAAGATGATGGTAACTGATTCATCATCTCATGCATGATGGGTAGCAACTCAACCTTGTCATTGACTATATCGCCAAGCATCAAGTTAAAACTAATATCATTTCTATTATTTAATTCAGAAAAAATACTTTTTGCGGCATAATTCAGTTCTTCTGCATTATCTACTTGGATATCGCCAATAGCTCCAACACTAAATAATTTAGGTGTTTCGTTTTTAAAAGCTGGTACGTACCATGAAATTGTGTCTTTTAGAATTGTATGATTTGGATCTAAATAAAGATAATTCGCATTGATTACCTTCGATTTTGACTTACTCCAAATATATTCGGATGGAAAAATTGGAAAAATGGATTCACCAATAGTTGCTTTTATAGCATATAAACCATTCTTATCTGTTTTAACAATATCTTTTCCATTTGAAATTAGAATGTTTTTTAAACCTTTTTCTTTAGAATCATGAACGCCATTATTATTGGCATCATAAAAAACTTTACCTTTTATGGTAATTATGTTATCAATTGCATACCCGATTTGAGGTATTTGAATAAGTATAAAAAAGGAAATGAGTAGGGTGGTTATTGCTATTCTATTTTTCATGAAATTTACTAAAAGTGGAGGCGAAGATAATGGTTTGGATTTTTAACTGGTTATAATTTTTCGGGGTAATTTGTAATTGAAAACTGAAAAATATGCGATAATTTGATGTGGAAATGAAAATTTCGAATAAAAATAGATGAATTGTTATGATTAATTTAATAAAATGCAAGATTTTTATGATTTATAAAATCAGTATATTTGTTTAAAATGAAAAGCACTTGAACATAGATGTTTCAAACGATGATAAGAATTACTTGTCTGAACTCAAAAATGACAAAACAAAATTTTCCAAATTGTACGATAAGTATTGGAAGAATTTGTTTGCCATAGCTTTTCATAAATGTCGCGATCAGTCTATGGCAGAAGATTGTGTTCAAGACGTATTTTTAAGTCTTCTCAATCATAAAAATCCTGCATCTATTGAAAATCTTGAAGCTTATTTAACTAAGGCCGTAAAGTATGCAATTTTACGTGCTATTTATAAGTACAATCGCATGCAATATCTAGACGAATATCCTGATGATTCGGAAATGGTGGAGCGTGCTGTGGAAGATGCTATTGAAGAGAAAAATTTGAAGGAACATCTTTTTAATAAAGTAGAAGAGTTGCCAAAACAATGTCGGATTATATTTAAATCTTCACGTCAGGATTATTTATCAAATGATGAGATTGCAGAAAAGATGAATATTTCTAAAAGGACGGTAGAAAACCAACTTTCTAAAGCTTTGAAAGTGTTAAGAGACTACCTATCCATTATTTTTTATTTTTTTTAATCTCAAAGCGTGCGTATTTCTAGAGTTGTTGTACTGTAAGTATATAACCCTAGAAATATGAAGTTAACGAACTCAATAAAGCAGGCTATACACAAACTTTTTACTGGTCATTCAAAGCGAGAAGACTTTGAAATAATTAATAACTGGTATCATTCAGATGATAAGGATGTACTTGTTGTCGAAAACTCAATGGAAGTTGTTAAAAACAACATCCGCAAAAAAATAGACAGTAAATATCGAAAGAACAACCTGTATTTGTATTCAAAAAGAATAATATCTGCAGCGGCGGTGCTCATAATTGCAGGCGTTAGTATTTTTTATTTTAAAACACAGCAAGATGATAATGTAATTTATGGCGGTCCTAAACTAAATTTACTAACAACCACTAATAATAGCTTAAAATCATCCTTAGAAATTGAAGGAAAAATAAATTATGCTGACAATAAAATAACTGCTGTTCATTCCGCTAATGCTGAAATATTTAATGTAACCCTTGAAGATGGTAGTAAAGTTTGGCTCAATGCTGCTTCTTCGCTCGAAAAATTGAATTTTGATGCAAATGAACGGAGAGTAAGACTTGTTGGCGAGGCTTTTTTTGAAGTTGCAAAAGATAGTTCAAGGCCTTTCTTTGTTGAGACTACCCAACAAACTGTCAGAGTTTTAGGCACAAAGTTCAATTTAAAATCATATCCTAATCAAAAAGAAACTTTAACACTGGTAGAAGGAAAAGTTTCTACGATAAGTCAAGAAGATAACGAAGCTGTCTTGATTGCGGGTGAGTCAATTACTCTTGATAAAGGAAAAATACTGCCAGAAGCTTTTAAGGAAAATAACCTGTTGTGGAAAGAGCAAGTTTTTGCATTTGAAGATGAAACACTTGCCGAAATATTAGATAAAATATCTAAATGGTATAACGTAACCACTTCAAATGTGCCGGCATCTAATAAGCATATCTCAGGAAAAATAGGGGCCAATGCAAGTATTTACGAAGTACTGAATATGCTTAGTCTAGTATCTAACGAACAAATTGTGCTAGAGAAAAACGTAGTCGTAGTAAAATAATTATAACAACAATAAATAACCATGAACAAACTGCTATCCAAACTATTAACATTCTTTCTTGTGTTGGTAGGCTTTTATTTCCCCAGTTGGGCGAATGCGAATAGCCTCCAAAAGATTGATTTAAATGCTCAAAACAAATCATTGAAGACGATTATCGAATCGTTGGAAAAGCAAGCTAATTATTACTTTATCTATGATAATGAACTACTTAATAGCAATAAGAGTTTAAGTGTCAATTTTGATAATTTAACATTTGAAGAAACGGTTAAACTTTTATCTTCCAAGATCAATGTGAATTACAAAATTGTTGATAAAACAGTAACGCTGTATTCAAAAACTAGTAATGTATCTCAACAAGAAGTGATTATTACTGGTATAGTGAAACTAAAAAATAACGATAGTAATGTTCCATTTTTTGTAAATGGTGTATCTGTTCTTATCAAAGGAACTAATAAAGGAACTACTACCGATTTTAAAGGTTTGTTCTCGTTAAAAATTAATGGGCCAACAACTTTAGTAATTTCTTATCTTGGATATGAAAAGAAGGAAATTAATGTAACTGCTGCAACTAGAATAGACGTTGTTTTGCAAGAACTACCAGGTACATTAAACGAAGTTGTGGTATCTGCTTATGGTATTAAAGAAACCAAAGAAAACCAAATAGGTAGCGCAGTTACAATTACGGCGAAAGACCTTGAAAAGCGACCAGCGCTGCGTATTGATGCTTTATTGGAAGGTTTAGTGCCTGGCTTAGAATTTAATACACAAGATCAAAATAATGGCTCGCCAAGACCAAGAATGAGCACTCGCATACGCGGTGAGGCTTCTGCTCCTTATGGGGTAATGTCTAACGAGCCATTATGGGTATTGGATGGCATACCTATTAATACTGGTGGAACTACCAACTCTATTGCCGGTCCTGAAACAAGTATTAGTCCACTAACTTATATTAACCCTGAAGATATTGAATCTATAACGGTTTTGAAAGATGCGAGCGCAACGGCTATTTATGGCTCAAGTGGCTCTAACGGTGTAATTTTAGTTCGTACAAAAAAGGGAAAAGGAACACCAATTGTTAAATATAACTATCGTACAACTATTGATAGAATAGCTCCATTTAATACGTTTAACGTCCTTAACGGTGATCAATACAGAAGAATTGTGAATGAAATGGGATTGAGCGATAAAATTGCAGATTATGGTAATGTATCTACAAATTGGTTAGACACCTATTATGATCAGGGGCAAATTAATACGCATAATTTATCTCTATCTGGTTCAAGTGAAAGTACAAACTACTATGTTTCTGGTAGTTTTTATGACCAAAAACTAACTAGCATTGCTAATAGTACTCAACGTTATAGTTTACGCTCTCAAATCAATACAGATGTAAGTAAGAGGCTGTCTTTCAATTTCGTTTTTGGAGGATCTTACAATGTAAACGATATGTGGAGTGTAGGGAGTAATTATTACGACGAATTACCTGTGATATCGCCATATAATCCAGATGGTAGCTATGCATTATATGATTATCAAGGTAACCGTATTTTTCCTTCTTTAGCAGAGGCTTATCAAAATGATAATGATCAATCTACTTTACAAGCATTTTCACAAATACAGGCTACGTATCGAATTATGCCTGGCTTAGATTTTACTACTCGTTCTGGTGTAGATTTTTCTTCTATCAATGAATTGAGATACTCCTCAATGCAAAATTTAACAGGAAAATCTGACAACGGATATTTAAATAAAAATCAAGCTAGAATGTATAATTGGACCTCAAATGCTAGTTTAAATTATACTAAGCAACTTTATAATGGAACACTTAGTGCTTTATTGGGTTTTGAGGCCAATAAAAGTAATAGTTCGTTCATTCGTGCCAGTGCTTTTAATTTTCCGAATGATTACGTTAGGGAGCTGTCAATGGCTATCGCTACAAATACAAGGAGTACGGGAAATACAACTGAAACATCATCCCTATCTAATTTTGGACGACTATCTTACCTTTGGAAAGATAAATATAACATAAGTTTTAGCTTTAGAAGAGATGGAGACTCTGATTTTGGACAAGATGTAAAATGGGCGGGTTTCTACGCTTTGGGCGGTGCATGGACCGTTTCTAATGAAGATTTTTGGAAAAATAACGTTCCAGAAGAAATCAATTTCTTAAAACTAAAAGTGTCTTATGGTACTACCGGAAACGGACGATTTAATGGTAACTATGCTAAAGGGATATATTCTTTTAGTGAAACAAACGCCTACGGAGATGTGATAGGTGCCACAATGTCTAGAGGTAGAAACAGTGGTTTAAAATGGGAAACAACTTACAAATTAAATACAGGTATAGACTTAGCACTATTCAATAGAATAAACGTAGGATTAGAATATTATAGAGATATAACGAAGGATTTGATTAGTGATGCAAATGTTTCATTAACCACGGGACAACGCTCTATTTACCGAAACATTGGAAAACTACAAAACACAGGTTTAGAGGCAACAGTAGTTTCAAAAAATATTGATAGAGGGAATTTTAGCTGGACAACAAATTTTAATATCTCTTTTAATAGAAATAAAGTATTATCGTTAGCTACCGATATAGGTCAATCAAATTTAACCTCAATTATGCGAGTTGGAGAAGATTCAAGATCTATATATCTAGTTCGTTGGGCTGGCGTTGACCCAAGTACAGGTGACCCAATGTGGTATGATTTGAATGGTAATATTACCAAGTTGTTTGATGTTAACAATAGGGTGGTTATTGGTAGACCAAATCCTGATTTTTATGGTGGTGTAACCAACTTATTATCTTACAAAGGCTTTAACTTATCTTTTTTAGTGCTTTACTCTAAAGGTGGGTTAGAGTTATCTTCATTATTAAACGCAGCTGAGCACGATGGGTTAAATATTTTAAGCACTAACCTATCAACTGATATGTTAGATCATTGGAGATATCCAGGAGATTTATCAGTTAATCCTAGATTATCTGCAATTTCAACAAGCTCTAATAGAACTTCTACTAGGTATTTGTTAGATAGGTCTAATATTCAATTAAAAAACGTAAGTATAGAATATAAATTGCCTGATAATTTTGCAAGGAAAATATTCTTAAAAAATGCTGCAGTTTATATCATGGCTGATAATATAGTAATGTGGACACCTTATAGAACAAGTAAAAGAAATAATTTAGGTAATGGTGAGTACGAAACTATTAAACTAAATACCTATGCCAATTCATTTAGAGGAGCACCAGCACAAACTTCTTATTCTGCTGGCGTAAATCTTACATTTTAATAATTATAGAAATGAATAATATATTACATATAAAATTGGTTCGTATGGCACTCGTTTTTGCCTTACTTATCATAAGTAGCTGTAAATCTTTTTTAGAGATAGAGCCTGTTGGTTCGCTTACAGGAGAAAAGCTATTTACCAATGTAGAGGGTTATAACTCTGCTTTAGTAGGAAGCTATAGTCTATTTGCTAAATACCATCTTTCTCAATATGGTTTGTATGGAGAATTACGTGGAGATAACGTTTTACTTAATCAAACGTTGGGGGCAGGCGTTTTAGCAGAGTATAATTATGAAAGTGATCCTGCTTTGAGCCTAGGTGCAGTAAGGGTAATTTGGGAAAATATTTATGAGACATTAAATAATGTAAATAATGTAATCGAATCTAGAGCTAGTCTTTTAGAGGCTTTTCCTGCTTATAAAGGAAACATCAATACCGTGTATGGCGAAGCATTAGTGCTTAGAGCAATGTGCTTTTTTGATTTAGCGAATGTATATGGCCAAACGTATGCATATACTACTGATGCTAGTCATCTTGGTGTGCCAATTTTTACCAAAACACCACTTCCTGGAGTAACTACTCCAAGATCTACTATGAAAGAGACATACGCTAGAATTATAACCGACCTTAAAGAAGCGCAAGTAGTACTTTCAACTTATAGTAATTCAAAAAGCAAAATCTATGTTTCGGCAGATGCAGCTACTACATTATTATCAAGAGTGTACTTGTATATGCAAGATTGGGATGGCGTAATTGGTCTGTTGGAAAATCAAGCACTGAAAAATAAATATCCATTAGTTTCTTCCGCAGGCTATTTGAATATGTTTATGGGCTCTAATACACCAACTAGTATTAGTTCCGAGGTAATATGGCAACTTAATTTGAATGCAACTGCTACAACCTATTTAACAGATATTCTGTCTAATCCCGAAACTTTTTATGTATATCCGCATGCTACGTATAGGGCTTTATTTGATAATAGCGATGTGAGATCTCAACAATTTATAGCAAGTACGCGTGCTCCAAATACATATTATACAATTAAATATGGTAAAGCAGATGATGTAGTACGTGCAAATTGGCCTGTAAATTTCAAAATGTTCAGATCAGCTGAAATCTACCTTAATCTAGCCGAAGCTTACTACCACAAGCAACAATATGAATTAGCTGCAGACCAAATTAAGGTTGTACGTGCGAGAGCTTATAATGTTGCACCGGCAGATATTACCTTATCTAGTGCAGATCCGGGTGTGCTTTTACAGCAAATTAAATTGGAAAGACGTAAAGAGCTTGGTTTTGAGAATCAACGCATTTTCGATATCATGCGTTACAAAGAGAACCTAAATAGGACTGAATGCAATTCAAATACTTGTACGTTGACCTATCCTAACAATAAATTTGTGCTGCCAATTCCAGCAATGGAGATCGTAGCTAATCCTTTAATTGAACAAAATCCTCTATAATATGAAATTTATTAAATCGTGGTATTTACTATTTGTGGTTTTGTTAACTGCATCATGTAACAAAGATGCCGCTACTCCTTATGATAATCCTTTTTTCTACATTCATGTAAATAATACTAGCACAGTAAGAGTAGCTAGCGATAGAAATGAAACGGTAGAATACAAAGTTTACTTTAGCGGAAAACGCCAATTTGAAACAATGACACTTGACTATGAATTTGTAGTTGGTGCAGGCCTTAAAGAAGGTGTAGATTTTGAAATCGTAAGCGCTAAACGTCAACTGGAATTTCTACCAGGAATTGTAGAAGTGCCTATTGCCATCCGTTGGATCTCTCATCCTGTTGATGCTACTAAAGATAATTCTTTGATGATCAAATTGGTTAAAAACAATAAAAACTACACTATTGGCTTACCTGGTCCAGACGGTTTACAATCAAAACTTACCGTGGTTAAATTTTAGTAATGAAGAAACTACAAAACTATCTGTTTATTGTATTACTCATTATGCTGAGCATTTCTGTTTCGGGCCAGCGCTTGGTGCAAGACGAAAAGCTGACTAAGGGCGTGCTTAAGAATGGTTTCAGCTATTATATTTATCCAAGTGATCCAGGTGATCATCAAAGCTCTATTCAGCTTTTTGTAAAAGCTGGTTCGCTTCAAGAACAAGATTCGCAACGTGGATTGGCCCACTTTGTAGAACACATGGCTTTTAACGGAAGCAAGAACTATCCGAAAAACGAGGTCATTACTTATCTAGAGTCTTTAGGTGTGAAATTTGGTGCCGACCTCAATGCTTATACGAGTTACGATCAAACAGTATATAAAATCACAGTAAATACTTCTAATTTAAAACAATTAGAAAAGACCATTGATATTGTTGCCGATTGGGCTTTTGAACTTTCATTTGATAGCTTGGAGATTGAAAAGGAGCGAGGAGTAGTGATTGAAGAGTGGAGAACAAAACAGGGAGCTTCGGCCAGGTTATCTGAACAGTACCTTCCTTTAATATTTCATCAGTCGCGTTATGCCGAGCGCAAGCCAATAGGTACACTCGACGTGCTTAGGCATTTCAAACATTCAGAAATCAAAAGTTTTTATAAGGAGTGGTACCGGCCGGATTTATTGGCGATAGCAATTGTTTCAAATCAAAATGTAAATGATGTCGAAAAATATATCAAACAACAGTTTGGTAAGGCTAAAAGCTCGAAAAAAGCGGCTGATAGAATAGTTTATAACTTGCCCAAGCACAAAGATACTTTATATAGTATAGCAACAGATAAGGAAGAAAATGATATAGATTACTCATATATCACTAAGTTAACTGCAATTTCAGAAATTAATTCGGTAGATAAATTTAAAGTGCAACTTGTAAGGAGTTTTTTCAATGGCTTATCGAAAAAGAGATTTGAAAGATTAGCCCAACTTAACAGTCTTTTTAAATCTGGATCAATGTCTGATATTGATTTAATGCCCAATTTAGAAGTGGCTGTTGGTGGTGCTTCTTTGTTTGAGAATGATATTGAATCTGGGATTAAAAACTACATTACTGAGCAACAAAGAATATTGAAATATGGTTTTACACTGGAGGAGATAACAGACTATCGTAAAGGCTTTTTGGCGCAGATAAATAGAGCAAATCAAAATAATAAAACAAATGCAATAACTATTATAGAGGCTCTGAAAGATGATTTTTTTAGTGGTAACACAATGATAAGTCCCGAACAGAAAAGCCTTTTACAAAACCAAATACAAAGTAGTATTGATTCGCTTACCATCATGTCATTTATTGAGAGAATAAACACCCCTGGTAATACAGTGGTAATGTTAACAGGGCCTGATAGATTAAAAAATAAGCTGCCTAACCAAAAGCAACTTCAGTTATGGCAAGATAGTATTTCGAAACTGAATTTAGAACGTTGGTCTGACAATGAAATAGTGCCTAGCCAACTACTGACTTTTCGTCCTATGCCTTCAAAAGTAATAAAGAAGGAATATATTGCCGAAATTGATTTGCATAAGTGGCAATTAGCGAACCAAACTACTGTTTACTTAAAACAAAGCAAAGGACGTAAAAATCATATTCAACTAACTGGATTTAGACAGGGTGGCTACAGTGTGTTAGATTCTATCGATCTGGTTAACGCTTCTTTTGCCCAAAGCATTATTGCAGCAAGTGGCGCAGGTAATTTCTCGAGGAGGGCATTGTCTAAATATTTGACGGGGAATAGCGCAACCGCGATGATGGTACTGTCTAAATACAGAGAAGGTTTAGCGGCTAGTGCTAGTTTAAAAGATTTGAAAACAATGTTTGAATTGCTTTACCTGAAATGGACACAACCTCGAGTGGATAATGATGCTTTTGAATTGCAAAAAAGAAAAGCATTAGAAAACGTTAAGAAGAAGGAAAATTCAATTACTAGTGAGTACAACAGGTTAATTGCTCAAAAGCTATCTGGTGAAGAGAATGAAGAAATTGACCGAGATAGAATTTTAAATGACCTTGTTTTAAATAAAATTGTAGCAACTTATAACAAAAGATTTCATTCGGCTAAAGGATTTGAATTTGTAGTTATTGGTGATTTTGAACTAGACTCTATTGAAAGATACGTAACTACTTACTTAGGTGGTCTACCTTCGAATAATCTTGTTGAAAGTGTGCAGCCTAAACCTTTACCCGTTGGCGAGAATGCAACAATTTTAATGAAAGCTGGAGAGACCGATAGAGCAACCGTAAATATCATTTTTCAAAATAAAAACATTGTAAATGATTATCCAGAAATAATAAAATATGAGGTGATTCAAGAAGTACTGAAGGTAAAACTTAGGGAAAACCTTAGAGAGAAAAACTCTGGTGTTTACGGTGTTGCTGTGAATGTGAGTTCAACCTCTATTCCGTCAACACTTTTACGTGCTCGAATTGGTTTTAGTTGTGCTCCAGAAAAGAAGGACTTTCTTGTAGAAGAGTTAAATAAAGAATTAGGTCTGATCGTAAATAATCCAGCTTATATCGAAAAAGAACTCGATAATATTAAAAAGCAATTGATAGTTACTTATGATAAACAAAAAGACAAAGAAACGTTTTGGAGTGCCGAGCTTAGAAATCATATTTATTACCGCTTTAAAGATTGGTCATTATTTACAAAATATCAAGAAATGGTCAACAAAATAAAAAGTAAAGATATCAGCCAAGCTATTAGAAAATTACTACTTGAAGGAACAAAGGTTACTGCAATACTTACTCCTAAAGACAAATTAGAAAATCAAAAAAACTAGAAATTATGAAGCAAGCAATTTATTTATTTTTTCTTTCTATCATGTGCCTTAGCTTTTCAGCTTGTAAAAAGTATGAAGTAGGTTATGAGGGGAAGGCAATGTTTAGTAGTTATACATTAGAAACTTCTTCTAATCCTGATCTTGCAAAACAAGTAAAAGGTGTAATAGAAGGTAATAGCGTTTATATCCGTGTACCTAATTCAGTTAATCTTAAACAAGCTATTGCATCGTTTACCGTAGCTGATCAGTCTATTGTATACATCGGAAACAATGTTCAGCAAAGTGGAATTACTCCTGTTGATTTAAGTGATACCGTAGAGTACCGAGTGGCAACCCCTACGGATATGTCAATGGCTAACGTTTATGCGCTACGTAATGCAGCGATAGTATCATTTGGCTTTTATGCAGAAGATAACGAAGATCTATTATTCAAAAATTATATTGGAACATTTAATGGTCTTAAAATTCAGGTTAACTTACCTGTAGACGCCGACGTGTCTAAACTTGTCGCACGGTTTGTAACAACCGATGGTGCGGTAGTGAAAGTTGGGGGGGTAATCCAAACCAGTAGTCAATCTATTAACAATTTCACCACAGATGTTACTTATCAAGTTACCGATATAGAAACAACTGTTCCAGAAGAGTTTGTAGTTTCTGTTGGTCGTTTAACCGCTCCAGAATGGATCGATATTCTTTCGGATAATATTGCTACGTATACTGTAGGGGAAATTAGTTTAGCAATTAATCCTGTGTCTAACAATCCAGTAATTATATTTAGTAGAACTGCCGCCGATGGAGACGGTACGAGAAAGGCTGTTGTGGCATCTTACAACGGTAGTTCGTGGGGTACCATTGGCGATTCGCAAGGAATATCTTTTGGAAGAGTTGATGCTGTTGGTATTGCTATAGATGACAGTGGTGTGCTTTATGCTAGTTATAAAGATTACAATACTTTGGGCGATTCTGTACAATACGCTTCTGTACAGAAGTATAGCAATGACAAATGGTCATTTTTAATTAGGCCACAATCTACTGCGCAACGTGTAAATTATCTTCACATTGCAACTACTCAATCTGGTATGCCGGTAATTGGTTATGCTGCTGCCAGAGCAGAAGGAGGTGTTGCCAATAGATCTACACAATCAGCACTATTTATTAATAATAGCTGGTCATTAAGGTCTATAGATGCATCGCCCGCAACATTGTACACTAGAATAAGAAAAGGCAGAGATAATAAACTTTATTATGCCGTAATGGATGGAATTTCTACTACCAGAAAGCCTACTATTTATAGATTAAATGAGACCTCATTAAATTGGGAAGTAGTTGGAACCGCAATGGTATCTCCTGATGCTTCTGTTGTAGGTGCTGCTGTTATGGATGTGGATGCCTCTGAAAGCGGAGAGGTATATTTGGTATTTCAATCTCAAGCTACAACAAATAAGATGTCTTACGTGATGAGGTACAATGGTACTTCTTGGAGACAAATTGGGGATGCAATTAGCCATACCGCTACCTCTAACTCGCAAAGGGACAATATTGCTTTGGCTTTACATCCAAATGGAACACTCTACTTTGCCCACGGTGACGCTAATGGTTTAAAAGTTCAAACATTTAATAATGATACTCAGAACTGGAATCCTGCTACGACACTCCAAACAGGTGTGCCTGACAAAATTACTATGCGTATATCGGAAGAAGGTATTCCATATATTGCCACAGTAACTGATGCAAAGATAAAAGTGTTTAAATACGATATTCCTTAATTAATATCGTATTGGCATAAAAATAATAAGTACGTCTAAATACTTGATTATTCTATTTCAGATAGATGATCCCCCTAAGCTCAGCTCAGGGGGATCATTTGTTTAAGGGATAATATGTAAGGGTTAGGCTGAGCTTGATAAAACATATACGCAATAATGCTCCGTGAATGCTACAATTCGTGTTCTGTTAATTTTCTAACAGAGATAATTTTAAACTCTTTAATTCCATCGGGCATTTCCCAGTTAATTAAATCGCCAGTTTGGTAACCCCAAAGGGCAATGCTAATGGGTGCAAAGATAGATACTTTTTGCTGCTTTATATCTGCATCTTTAGGGTGTACTAATTTGAAGGTAAACATTTGGCCATCACCAGTGCTTTCAATCTTTGTTTCGGTGTATAGTGATACCACATTTTCTGGAAGTTCGCTGTCTTCAAAAACTTGGGCATTTTTAACTTCTTCCTTTAAACGAGATTTGTTGTAATCGCTCATGATGGCCTTTTCCAAGTGCTCGTTTAAAAATTTGTAATCGCTTTTAGACAATAAAATTGATTTAGTTTCCATTATTAATAAAATAAAGTGAATTGATAGCCTCGGAAAAGAGGCGTAAAAAAATTAATGTTCAGGAATGGTTATCCCCCGAAATCATTTAGAAAAAAATGTAGATATCGGGGTTTATCTTAGGTAATCCTTGCTTTGATTAAGCGCTATAGGATTTAAAGTGATACCCAAAACAGGTGTGCAGTAAAATGCAAAAGACGCTATAGCCTCGTCCTTCTTTTTAAAGAAGCCTACGGATAATTGATATGTCGATTTTTTGCACATTAAAACAAATATGCTTTTGTTAATTGAGAAAAGCAAATGAGAAGAACTTTGTTACAATTGGAGGACTTTTTATAAATGCTTTCCAAATAAAAAGGCTGCGATTTACGCAGCCTAAAATAAATACTTTAACGTGGATAGCCTATTTCAAATCAAATCGGTCCAAGTTCATCACTTTGTTCCATGCAGCAACAAAATCGTGGGCAAATTTTTCTTTAGCGTCTGTTGCGGCATAAACTTCTGCAATGGCTCGTAGTTCTGCATTCGAACCGAAAACTAAATCGGCACGAGTTGCAGTCCATTTGGTTGCGCCAGTTTTACGATCGAAGCCTTCATAAGTTTCTTTATCCTGACTGGCTGCTTTCCAAGCAGTATTCATATCTAGCAGGTTTACAAAAAAATCATTAGTTAATCGTTCGGGCGTAGAGGTTAAAATGCCTAGAGCCGAGCCATCGAAATTCGCATTCAAAGCTCGCAAACCACCCACTAAGGCTGTCATTTCAGGAGCAGTTAACGTCAATAACTGCGCTTTATCAACCAACAATTCTTCTGTAGAAGCTACAGTAGATCCTTTTTTATAATTGCGGAAACCATCGGCAATGGGTTCCATGTAGGCAAAAGAGGCAACCTCTGTTTGGTCTTGCGAAGCATCCGTACGACCCGCTGTAAATGAAACTTGAGTATTTAAGCCAGCATCTTTAGCAGCTTTTTCTATTGCGGCAGCACCTGCTAAGACAATTAAGTCGGCCATGGAAACCTTTTTACCATTGCTTTGGCTATCATTAAATTGTTTTTGTACGCCTTCTAAAGCATTCAATACTTTGTCTAACTGCGCAGGATTGTTTGCTTGCCAATATCTCTGAGGAGTTAAACGGATTCGAGCTCCGTTGGCACCACCACGTTTATCGCCGCCGCGAAAAGTAGCAGCCGAAGCCCAAGCTGTAGCAACTAATTGTCCTACAGATAAACCTGTTTCTAATATTTTTCCTTTTAAAGCTTCGATGTCATTTTCATCAACTAACGGATGGTTTACTTCTGGCACAGGATCTTGCCAAATTAACTCTTCTGCTGGTACCTCTGGTCCAAGGTAACGAGCTTTTGGTCCCATATCACGATGGGTTAATTTAAACCAAGCTCTAGCAAATGCGTCTGCAAAAGCATCAGGGTTTTCTAAGAAACGTCTTGATATTTTTTCATAAGCTGGGTCAAACCTTAGTGAAAGATCGGTAGTTAACATGGTTGGCTTATGTTTTTTAGAAGAATCAAAAGCATCGGGAATAATCTCTTGATCGGTTTTAGCTACCCATTGGTGTGCTCCACCTGGACTTTTAGTCAGCTCCCATTCAAAAGCAAAAAGATTTTCGAAGAAGTTGTTGCTCCATTTTGTAGGAGTAGTTGTCCAAGTTACTTCTAAACCGCTGGTAATGGTATCAGGACCTTTACCACTGTTGTAGCTATTGCTCCAACCGAAACCCTGCGACTCTAATCCAGCCGCTTCTGGCTCTTTACCTACATGGTCTGAAGAAGCTGCACCGTGTGTTTTACCAAAAGTATGTCCGCCGGCAATTAGCGCCACGGTTTCTTCGTCATCCATGGCCATACGAGCAAAGGTATCGCGAATGTCTTTTGCCGCTGCAATCGGATCGGGGTTGCCGTCTGGGCCTTCTGGGTTCACATAAATTAAACCCATGTGTGCAGCAGCTAGTGGTTTTTCGAGGTCTCGAGAATGCTTTTGACCATCGGCGTCTTCATCTGAGGAAACCACACCATGTGCAGCAACACCCTCCTGACCTTTAGCATAGCGCTCATCGTTACCTAGCCAAGTAGTTTCAGAACCCCAATATACATCTTCACTGGCTTCCCAAACATCGGCTCTGCCACCGGCAAAACCAAAGGTTTTAAAACCCATCGATTCTAAGGCCACGTTACCTGTCAAGATCATCAAATCTGCCCAAGATATTTTGTTGCCATACTTTTGTTTGATAGGCCATAACAATCTGCGGGCTTTATCTAAACTCACATTATCAGGCCAGCTGTTCAAAGGTGCAAAACGTTGTTGTCCTTGTCCGGCGCCGCCACGGCCATCGCCAACGCGGTAGGTACCTGCACTATGCCAAGCCATACGTATAAATAACCCTCCATAGTGCCCAAAATCTGCTGGCCACCAATCTTGCGAATCGGTCATCAAAGTATGTAAATCCTTCTTTAAGCCTTCATAATCTAGACTGTTAAAAGCTGCCGCATAATCAAAATCATTGCCCATTGGGTTTGATAAGGAAGAATGCTGGCGCAGGATGTTTAGTTTGAGCTGTTTTGGCCACCAATCTCGATTTCTAGTACCACTTCCAGCGGTATTACTTTTCATGCTGCCATTGTGAAATGGACATTTGCTAATGTCTTGAGGGTTATTTTCCATGTTTAATCAATTTTAGTTAACTGAATTAAGGCTACAATATATGGTTGTTGTTGCAAATGAAATGTATATAGTATTTGCATCTTCGAACACCTTTTTTTAAAGATACAATAGAAGATTGATGTTTTCAAAGTGCTTTTATCTATACGGAGATAAGCAAAAGCTATTTTGCTTTGAAAGATTGCTTGCCATTGAGCAGATCCCAAAACAATAGGAAATCACTAGCTAAGCTGTAGGCAGGATATTGAAAGGTAGCTGGCTTATTTTTCTCGAAAAAAAAGTGGCCAACCCAAGCAAAGCCATATCCCAAAAAGGGTACAGCAATGATAAAACGTAGATCGTGAAATAGTATTCCACCAATTAAGCAAATCACTACTAATGCCGTACCCGTAAAATGAAGGATACGGCTGGTAGTATTTTGGTGTTCGCTCAAATAGAAAGGGTAAAACTCTCGTAGAGATTTGTATTTTTTAGTATTCATGCTTACTGTTTTACCCTAAAATAGTTATAATAATTTATGATATTGTAAGAAGCTGTGTAACTTTTCGGGGTGCACATCCATAAGTAGAGTATTTAAACCTGCTTTTTTTGCACCTGCAATATGCTGTGGACTGTCGTCTATAAAAAGTGTTTCTTCTGGATTGAGGTTATTTTCTCTCAGCACCATCTCGAAAATTTCTACATTAGGTTTGCGCATGTTAGTATCTTGAGAGAAATAAGCCCTTTCGAAAAAGTCGTCGTAATTGTTAAATCCGTAGTCTTTTTGTAGGTAGGCAATGATCCAATCGTAGTGGATTTTATTGTTGTTACTCAACAGAAAGGTGCGATATTTTTGTTTGACCTCTAGTAGCACATCATGGTTATTGCCAGATACACCAAGTAAAAGACTATTCCATGCATCGTCTATCTGTTGGTCTGTAAGATCTAATTTATCGGCTGCTTTTCTAATTCCATCCCTAAATTGGGCAGGGGAGAGGCTACCTGTTTCAAAATCATCAAATAATTGATTATGCCCTTTATGGGCGAAGAATTCGGTAACATTAGGGATACCTAATTGTGCAAGAGCATTTTGCGTTTTTAAAAAGTCGATAGCGAATATTACGTTGCCGTAATCGAAAATAATATTTTTAATTTTTTCCATTTTTGTGTTCCAAAATTCGCTGCAAATATGTAACATTGCACTCGCAAATCCTAATACGGATTTCGGGGCCTATAGCTCAGTTGGTTAGAGTAGAAGACTCATAATCTACTGGCTAAAGAATTGAAGATGAGCTGTTTAGGTTAAACATTTTAGAAAATCTTTGAGGGTTTTTCAAAGAAAAAAAAAAAGGATGTTGACGACTTAAAAAATTTGTCTAAATTTGCCTCACGCAGGTAGCAAAAAAATGCGTAAGGGCCTATAGCTCAGTTGGTTAGAGTAGGAGACTCATAATCTCTTGGTCGCTGGTTCGAGCCCAGCTGGGCCCACTATAAAACCGTCTTACAAAGAAATTTGGAGGCGGTTTTTTTTGTTTTTTCTGATGCTGATTACCGTCAGCAACTATGCCTTTAGAAAGCCCTCTAAGGCAGTTTTACATAATTTTTTGTTTAACTACACGTAAAAACGTTACGAAATAGTTACGGTTTTGCGTGCTAACCCAAAAGAATTATGGCAACCGTTAGCGCCAAGGTGTTCGAGCACCACAAGAAAACAGATGGCACCTATAATGTAAAAATCTGTGTACATCACAAAAGCGACAGAAGGTATCTTGATACCGTTCACTTTGTAGTCAAAAAGCAATTGACTGCCAAAATGAAAATCAAGGACAGTTTTGTCAATGACCTAATCGATGAACAGCTCAAAGGCTACCGCAAGGTCATCAGCGAGCTTGGCGAAAAGCTTAATTTTTTCACAGCTGAAACTTTGAGAGAATACCTGCGTGAAAAAGATGCAGATGTTGATTTTATCAAGTTCTGTGCATTACACATCGCACAAAGTGTAAAAGATGGAAGGAAAGGCACGGCCCACAACCATCGTGTGGTGCGCAACAGCCTGGTCGACTATTTTAAAAGGGAAGCTGTGTCTATTACAGAAATCAATTCAAATATGCTGCTTTCGTATGAACGATTTTTGAGGGGCAAAAGGACAATGGTACGCCCCAGTGGACAAAAAGGCCTAATTAAAGAAACAACAAGCAAAGGACTTTCCGATAGTGGACTTTATAACCACATGCGTGACCTGCGTACACTGTTCAATGCCGCCCGCAATATGTACAACAATGAAGATTTGGGCATTTATCGTATCAAACACTACCCGTTCAAAAAATATAAGATAGGTTCTGCCCCACTGACCAAAAAGAGGAACAATACTTTGGAGCAGATCAGGATCATTCGCGATTGCGTAACCAAACCAGAAAGCCGGGCAGAACTGGCGAAGGAGCTTTATATGCTTTCATTTTATCTGTGTGGCATGAATGCAGTAGATTTTTATCATTTGACAGAAAGTAATGTAAGAAACGGGAGGATTGATTATAACCGCTCTAAAACAAAGAGCCAGAGAAAAGACAATGCTTTTATCAGCATCAAAATTATCGAAGAGGTCAAGCCTTTGCTGAAAAAATACATTGAAAAGTTAGCTATCCGTTATGCCAGTCCTGATAGTCTGAACAAAGCCTTGTTGATGGGAATGAAACAGTTGCGAAAGCTTACGAGCCTATCGGATCTTACCCTTTACTGGGCAAGGCATACTTTTGGTACCATCGCCCGTAATCTTTGCAGAATGAGTAAGGATGATGTAGCACAAGCCTTAAACCATGTGGATAGCGAGCATACTACAACGGATATCTATATCGAAAAGGATTGGAGCATTGTCGATGATGTGCAAATCAAGGTCATTACCTTATTGAGAAGGTTAGATATCAAGATCGCCGCCCAACAAAAGAAATTAGCTGCATTAAAAAATGCCGCATAATACTTATACTTGCATGGTTCAATCACTGGACTATGCAGGTTCATCTAATCAATCGAATAGCTTAAATTTGTTTTATCATGAAAAATCTAATTTTGTTTTTCCTGACCTGCTTCATTGCGACAATGGCCTTTCTAGGTGGTCTATCGATGAAAAACCCTTTGCCTGCATTTCTGGTAGGTTTTGGGGTATGGATGCTTTTTCTTTATAGAATAGCCCGCAAATAATTTTATTGTACTAGCCAAAATTTGTTTTTATCTGTTAACGATAATTTGCATGTCCGTGTTAATTCAGATGAGACTTATATAAAGTCCTTGTTAGATGGATGCTATCAGAATTTTAAATGGTATCGCAAGAACTTTAGCTAATGAAAGTGGCATAGGAAATTATGTACTTTAGAAACAAGAGGTATTTAGTACCACTAAATTTTGGATTCCGTCAATAGTGAGTAGGGGTCAGTAGAATTGGATTTTCCATTTTATGGTAGATTTTATTTTTTTGTATTCATCCAGTTATTATTCTTGGGATGTTAAATCTACTTTTCACTACGGTCTAACCATAATTATTTCAGTTTATCCTTGTCTTTTAAAATCAAAACCCAATCATTTTTATCTCCTTTTGTAGGGCTGGTTAAGCTTGTTGATTGAAACTTGGAATAAGCTTGCCATTTGGTGAATTCTCCATTACGAGGATTATACCAGCGTAATTTTTTGAACTGATGTGCCTTTAGAGTAATAGTTCCGCCTTTGGGCAAATAAATAAGCGAGTGTTTCATCGTAGAAGAAGCCACTATATGCAGACTGTCGATTGCACTGTTCTCTGCCAAAATATAATTGTCGGGTTTTAGTTCATTAAAAGGTATAGTTTTAAATAACTTGATAAGATGCTGTAGCTGTACGGCTCCGGGTCTTTGTAGGCTTTCTTTCCAATCCGTTATACAGGGAATAACAAATGATGAGTTTTTTTCGAACATCTGCCAAACAGCATTATGTCCGTAGGTAAATCCACAGGCACCAGCCAATATATTTCTGTAGGCGGCTAACCTTACATCATAATCTCCGAAAAAGCCCAGTTTAAAATGTGCAGTATCTTTTAGGGAGTTGTCATTATTCAATATAGTTTTGTGAACTTTGAATTCTGTATCGAAATTCATATAATTCCAAAACGCCACGGGAATGTCTTCATAGCAGGGTTCTGCATCTAAAAAGGGTTTTGTGGGTGTCTTATCATAATCTTTTTTCGCAAAATGGTAAACTTCCATGTGTTTTTTTGCATGTCCTGTTTGGTAAATATTAAAATCTAGCCAAGGTTCGTTATGAAAGAAATCAGAAGATGATTGTTCGCCAGCAGGGTGATAGGTAATGAGGTGCCTACCTCCGTCTCCCTCTGTTAAACCTTTCGCCATTGCCCTCCATATTTCTATCGATTCTTCAATAGGGTTTCTATCGCCACCTAAAATCCACACCACATTGTCGTTCTTATATCGTTTACCGAGAAATCTTCCATAGAAATAGGCATTGGTCTTGTTAAATATAATAGGTCCGTTTCCTAAACGATCCGAAATAACCTTATCGCCCCAGGTAGGCAAGATGGCCATTACCAAATTGAGCTTGTTAGCTTTTCTAATTACCTCATCTACATGTCTAAAATAGAGCTCGTTGGGTTTGTTTGGATCTAAATCAATAAAAGGTACATCGCCATTGGCATTAGGTTTTTTAAGACCATCGTCTTCCGCCAATAAGGTGGCCTGTATTACCGAAAAGCCCTGTGCTGCCCTTGTTCTTAGATAATAATCCGAATCATTTATATTTAATTTATGGAACAGTTCCCAAGCAGTATCACCTAGCCAAAAAAAAGGCTTGCCATTTTCATCGGTTAAATACCTTTGATTACTGCTGATTTTTAGATTTTGAGCATATAATACATTGGATAAAACGAGAGAAACCAATACAAAAAGAATATATTTCATTTTTATGATGATGTAATTTAAGCATCAATTTATAATACTTTTTTAGTTTATATGCAAAATAGACAAGTAAACATAAGCTTGGGCTATAAAAGTATAGATTGAGTGGCGTTCAGGGATAATTATCTCCACACTTTGGTTAAAAAAGTATGAGCAGCTTAATGTGGTTTCTAATAAATTTGATATTATCAAACTTCTTTTAAATTGAAATATCTGTATCAGATGAGATATATACTATTCTTTCTTGTTTTTGTTTGTGTTAATGATAGTTCAGCAGGTATTAGACTTCCCAAGCTGTTTGGTAATGGGATGGTGTTACAGAGAGACGAGCCTATAAAAATTTGGGGCTGGGCAAACCCTAACGAAAAAGTAACGGTAAGTTTTAAGTTTCAGCAGAAAACTGTTAAAGCCGCTATAAACGGTACATGGCAATTATTTCTGGCTAAAGAACCTGCCGGTGGCCCCTATCAATTAATAATAAGAGGAGGTAAGGAAGGCATTAGCATAGATGATGTGCTTTTGGGTGATGTTTGGGTATGCTCTGGTCAATCTAACATGGAATTTGCCGTAAGCAGCTCTTTAAATGCAAAAGAGGAAATTGAAAATGCCAGTTTTCCTTTAATAAGACATATAGAAATTCCTAAAGCAATGGCCTATCATCCAAAAGATGATTTGGATAGGACAGTACAATGGAAACAGGCCAATTCGGAAAATGTGGGTAGGTTTACCGCAGTGGGCTATTTTTACGCGAAAGCCTTGCAAGAAAAACTAAATATCCCCATTGGGCTTATCCATACTTCATGGGGAGGTACAGATATAGAAACTTGGATAAGCAGAAGCGCATTGGAAACAAGCAATCTTTTTACAGCCGATAATATGGCTCGCAAAAATGTAGACCTAGAGCAACTGATTAAGCAACGGAAAATTGATATTATCGGAAGTATGCAAAAAAAACAAGACGGCTTTCCTAAGGATGCACTTGTAAAAACATTTCAAAACACTGCTTTTGATGATTCTAAATGGCCACTCATTAAATTGCCAGGGTTGTGGGAACAATCTATAGAAAATTTTGATGGTGTGGTGTGGTTCCGTAAAACAATAATCTTATCGGCAGATTACGTGAGTGGGGCAGGTTTGTTAGAATTGGCTAGGATAGACGATTCTGACGAAACCTATGTAAATGGTATTAAAGTAGGTGGCCTTAAGGATAAATATAGCGATAAGCGTACCTATCCCATATCGGCAGGTATTTTAAAACAGGGCGAAAATGTGATAGCCATTAGGGTAGAAGATACAGGTGGTGGCGGTGGTATATACGGAACGCCAGATGAGATAAAACTTACCATCGGAGATAATATGATATCACTTGCCGGCAACTGGAAATATCAAGTAGAAAGTGTCTTCGAAAATTCGTCTTCTAATACAGGAAATATAGGCAACCCTAACGATTATCCTACACTTTTGTTTAATGCAATGATTTATCCCCTAACTAAGTTTGCTATAAAAGGCGTCATCTGGTATCAGGGAGAAAACAATGCAAATCGGGCCTATCAATATCGTACAACTTTCCCTTTGCTCATTAACGATTGGCGTACACACTGGAATCTTGGAATATTTCCTTTCTACTATGTACAGTTGGCCAGCTGGAGAGGTGCTAACGGAAATAGCAATGCCGGTAGCTCGTGGGCAGAGCTGCGTGAGGCACAATCGCTTACACAATCCACGACAAATACCGGAATGGCAATAACCATTGATATTGGGGAAACAAATGATATCCACCCTAAAAATAAGCAAGACGTAGGAAAACGTTTGGCGGCTATTGCGCTAAACAAAACATACGACAAGAAAAATGTTTTCTCTGGACCTGTACTGGATAACTATACTATTAAAGCAGATAGTGTAATTATTGCCTATAAAAATGTTGAAAATGGCCTACTAATAAAAGATAAGTATGGATATGTTAAAGGATTTGAGTTAGCAGGGTCCGATAAAAAGTTTCATTACGCGATGGCCAATGTAACCCACAACAAAATTATATTATCTAGTAAAAAGGTTAAAAAACCAATAGCCATAAGATATGCATGGGCCGACAACCCTAACGATGCAAACTATTTAATAAGGAAGGTTTTCCAGCAGTTCCCTTCCGTACGGATGATTGGGAAGTGACTACACGACATGTGAAGTACTCTATCAACTAGTTTTTATAATAACAATAATATGTTTACAGCCTAATTATATATAGACTATCTATATGTTGAAAATTACGGTCTAAAAAAACTACTTATTTTTTAAGTACGGGAAAAACTTCAATACTATACATATCTAAATATTTAATTTACGTTTTTGTACGTGTTTTGGACAAAAAAGTATTATCGCTTATACTAACAAATTCCCAATTTTGATACACAATGTCTTAACGCACTAAGTTTGAAATTGTTTCTGCATTATTCTACAGGTAAAGAAAAGGGCAGGAGATATTGTAAACGAATTAGAAATTTATTCGTGAAAGTAGGATTAGTTTTCTCATCGAATAAAAAATTAAGTATACTAACCAATATATTAAACCAAATTTAAATGAAAGTATGTCGTAACTTTTTTTACCCTTTTCGTTCATTAGAAAGTGGTGAAAAATCGAAATTTTCTAAATGGAGAAGGAATTGTAGAAAGCCTCCATATCTATCAAGGAAAATTCATCTTTTAATTGTGGCCTTATCTTTTTGTTTTCTCGGCGTTAATGCACAAACAGGGATTTCAATAACAGGAACAGTTAAAGATTTCAATAATCAGGTGTTGCCTGGTGTTAGTGTCAAGATAAAGGGCACTAGTACTGCCACAGTTACCGATACAAAAGGAGCATATCAAATTCAAGCTAAAGACTCTGAGAGTATTCTAATATTCGCTTTTCTTGGAATGGATCCAAAAGAAGTGAAGGTCGGTAGTAATAAAGTTATCAATGTATCTCTGAATGAATCAAGATCTTTATTAAACCAGGTCGTGGTTATAGGTTATGGAGAAACAACCAGAAAGGATTTAACGGGCGCCATTGGTCAAGTTAACATTACCGATTTACAAAAAGCACCTGTTAAATCATTTGATGAGGCACTTGCAGGACGTGTTGCAGGTGTATCTGTAGGTACTAATGATGGCCAGCCCGGCTCAAACACCAACATTGTAATAAGAGGAACCGGAACATTAACCCAAAATCCAACACCTTTATATGTAATTGATGGTTTCCCAACCGAAGATGCTAATAGTAATTCTATTAATCCTTCAGACATAGAATCTATGGAGGTATTAAAAGATGCGTCTGCAACAGCTATCTATGGTGCCAGAGGAGCAAATGGTGTGATTATCATCACCACTAAAAAAGGTAAGGCCGGAGCGCCGGTAATTACCTATAACGGCTACGCCGGATTTTCGGAAAATCCAAAACCAATAGCCCTAATGAACGCCTATGAGTTTGTAAAATATCAGGCCGAATTAGAGCCTGTATATGCACAGAATGCTTATCTGAATGCAATGCCATTGGAAGACTACCGCAATGTGCCCACCATTGATATCCAAGACCAGATTTACAAAAGCGCAGCAACCCAAAATCATGAATTTTCATTGAGAGGTGGAAACACAACTACAACCTATGCAGTTTCTGGAAATGTGCTAGATCAAGATGGTATTATTATCAATTCTGGATTTAGACGTTATCAAGGTAGGATTAGTTTAGACCACAAAGTGAACAAATGGGTGCAGGTAGGTACAAACTTAAATTACGCAGCAACAAAAACCTTTGGAACCATTGCTACAGAAACAGCTTATAAATACACTTATAGTAGTTTAGCTTTAATGTATAATGTTTGGGGCTTTAGACCTGTAGCAGGTGCTGGAGAGCAAATAATAGAAGAACTGTTTGATCCATTAGCTGTTGCCGGAGACTTTCGCGTAAACCCTATCATTTCGGCAAAAAATGAACTAAGAGAAACTAAGGTGAACAGTTTGAATGCAAATGCATGGGCACAGTTTAAAATTTTACCAGAATTAACTTTCAGAGTATCTGGCGGAGTTGCTAGTACGATGGTAAATAGAAACATTTTTTTCAATTCGTTAACAGCCCAAGGAAATTTTCGCAGGGTAGAAGGGGTAAATGGCTCTGTTGTATTTAATCCTATCAATACATGGTCAAACGAAAATATCTTAACCTATCAAAAAATATTTAATAAAGCACACAATGTAAATATTGTTGGCGGGTTTACCATGCAGCACCAAACCAATAAATATTATGGTTTAGAAGCACAACAGGTAATTAACGAACAGCTAGGACTAGATGGATTAGACGAGGCATTAACCAATATCAATTTCTCAAATGGCTCACTTTGGTCCATGGCATCTTTTCTTGGGCGTGTGAGGTACAACTATAAATCCAAGTACTATTTTACCGCTTCGTTCCGTAACGATGGTTCTTCCAAATTTGCTCCTGGAAAACGTTGGGCATTTTTTCCTTCGGCAGATGCCTCTTGGAGAATGAAGGAAGAAGACTTTTTTAAAAATATTAATGTCATATCGGATGCCAAGCTTCGTGTGAGCTATGGGGCATCAGGAAACAATAGGGTGTCAGATTTTCCATACATCACTCAGTTGTCGCTTCCGCGTTTTGGTGGTTATTCTTTCAATAATGCCGCCCCTACACGTGGCGCATTGTTAACAGCTTATGGTAATCCAGATTTGAGATGGGAAACTACTGTACAGGCAAATATTGGTTATGACCTATCCTTATTCAAGTCTAGATTGAACATTACTGCAGATGTATATAGAAAAACAACAAAAGACCTATTGATAGAAGCAAACTTGCCATATTCCACCGGATTGTACAATATATACAACAGAGCTACCGCTTTTAAGAATATTGGTAAGTTGAGAAACCAAGGTCTAGAATTGACCATTAACACAGTGAATATCGATAAGCCAAATTTCAAATGGACATCCAATTTTAATATCAGCTTTAACCAGAATAAGATACTGGAACTATATGAAGATATTTCATCTATCACTAGTCAGGTTGCTTTTGATAGCGATTTTAGCAGTGTCCCTTCATATATTTCACCTGTGGGCAAATCTGCGGGTAACATGTATGGCCTAGTTTGGGATGGTGTTTATCAATATTCTGATTTTGACAACATTGCAGGTGTATGGCAATTAAAAAGCCACATAACCACCAACGGGCAAACAAATGTACGGCCTGGAGATATTAAATATAAAGATTTAAATGGCGACCTCAAGATTGATATTGCAGATTTTACCGTAATAGGACGTGGTTTGCCAATTCATACAGGTGGTTTTACCAATAATTTCTCTTACAAAGGATTCGATTTAAACATATTGTTTCAATGGTCTTATGGTAATGATATTATAAATGCAAATCGTTTATTGTTTGAAGGTAATGCTAAGAGATTAAGGGCCTTGAACCAATATGCAACTTATGCAGATAGATGGCAGCCCGATAATCCTAGTAATACACTTTTCGCTACCGGAGGGCAAAGAGATGCATACTTTTCTAGTAGGGTGGTTGAAGATGGTTCGTTCTTAAGATTAAAGACTGTAGCATTGGGCTATAATTTTGAACAAGATTTGGTTAAAAGGCTAAAACTAAAAACCTTAAGGGCTCATTTTTCGGCACAGAACATCTTTACTTGGACCAAGTACTCTGGCTCAAATCCAGATGTTTCGACCAGACATTCTGTACTTACGCCAGGATTTGATTTTGCATCATATCCATTGGCAAGAACAATAATTTTCGGATTAAGCACCTCATTATAAATAGTATACAATGAAAAAGAACTTAATATTATTAGCAGTTGTGTTACTATGTAGTACATCTTGCAAGAAATTTTTAGATACCAAACCCACAAATTTTATCACCCCAGAATACAACACTATAGCCCAATTGGAAACGGGTTTAGCGGGTGTTTATGATGTATTGGGAACTGTTTATCAAGATGTATATCCTTATTGGCTAAATGCTACTTCAGACTTAAGTTTAGAAAGATCTGGATCTTCTAATAGTACAGTTTATGTTTATAGTCCAGCTGATATAAGGATAACTGATCTATGGAGGCAATTATATCAAGGTATATATAGAGCCAATAATATTCTTGCTGTGGTAGATAATCCGGCACTTGACGAAAAATCTAGAAACAGAATAAAAGGTGAAACGCTGTTTTTAAGAGCATATTTCAACTTTTTGTTGGTAAGTAATTATGGTGATATACCACTATTGTTAACATCAAATCCATCAATTACAGAGCTAAATATACCCCAAACTCCCCAAAAAGATGTTTATGATGCGATTGTAAAAGATATGATTACAGCTGAGGGTTATGTAGATGCCGCAGGAACAGGTGTAGCAACATTTGGTGGTAGAGTATCGAAATCTGCAGTACAGGGTATCTTAGCACGTGTATATCTTAAAATGGCGGGCTATCCCTTAAATGGAGGAATACCAATGTATAAAGAAGCATTAAATTGGGGCTTAAAAGTGAAAAGCTCGGGAAGTCATGAGCTGGAAGCAGACTATCGTGAAGTATTTAAACGCTATGCTAGAGATCAATATGATATTAAGGAAAGTATCTGGGAAGTAGAATACTATGGTAACGGTACAGGAGGGTTGCAAGAATATAGTTATGTAACAGGAGGTCGTTTTGGCATTCTTTGTGTAGATCAAAGCAAAGGCAATAGTTCAGGGCTAATTTTTGCTACGAGAAAACTCTATAACCTGTACAAAGAAAGTGCAGAAAGTACACTTCCTATCAAATCTTCTTATGACATTAGACGTGATTGGAACATTGCTCCCTATCATTGGGGTTCGGGAACCACAGCCGTTTATACCGCCAATTCCGACCTTCACAGAAGATATGCAGGCAAATGGAGACGCGAATATGAAACTCTCACTCCCAAAGGAAATAATGTTACTGGTGAGAATTTTCCGTTGTTAAGATATTCGGACGTATTGTTGATGATAGCAGAAGCTGAAAATGCAGTAAATGGTCCAGCAAATGCGGCTCAGTATGTTAACGAGGTAAGAAGAAGAGGATTTGGGATTCTATATGGTAATACCGTTAAATCTATTACAGTTACAAATGGAGGAACAGGCTATACTTCGGTTCCAACAGTAACGGTGGGCGGTACGCAAATAACAGCTACGGCTACAATAGCAGGTGGTGCTGTTACAGCTATAAATATTACTGATTATGGGCAGATAACCAAAACAAATGGTTATGCTGCACCCCCAACTATAACCATTACAGGAGGTGGCGGCACTGGTGCAGTTGCGGCAGCAGTTTTAACACAAAATGCAGATGCAGATTTAACTGCTGGAGACATTGCTTCTCCCGGGGCCATGTTAATAGCCATAAAAAATGAGCGTGCTAAAGAGTTATGTTTTGAAAGCTTGCGGAGATCCGATTTAATTAGGTGGGGTAATTTTGTAAATGATATCAAACAGTATGCAATAGATGCTAGAGCTATTGGCGCAATTGATGGAATGGTAGCTTGGACCAATAATGTTACAGCAAGGTCAGTTTTGTTTCCTATTCCTATCTATGATATCACGTTGAACAAAGCATTGGTACAAAACCCAGGATATTAATCAACTAAATAATTATATTCCAATGAAGAAATTATATATCATTTTACTGGCATGTATTGTATTATCATGCAGTAAAGAAATGGAAGTAAATGAGCCTAAATTTGAGGTAACAACTGAAAAACTTACCTATAAAGTAGGAGAGCCTATAAATTTCAATTTTACCGGAAGGGTAGAGAATATTACATTTTATTCTGGTTTGCCCGGGGCCGATTATACCTTTAAAGATAGGACCGAATTGGAAGGAGGTACACCCCAAATCAGTTTAAACACCCAATATGGTGGAGGAGGAACACAAATCAACTCTCTAAAGCTGATGGTTACAACAGAACTTACGGCACTAACTAAAGAAGCTGTAATAGCCGCCGACTGGACTGATATCACATCTAGAGCTACAATTACTACAAATACTACTGTGGTGCCATCGGGAACTATGAATTTATCAGATATTGCCAAGCCTGGTAAGCCCTTATATTTTGCCTTAAAATTTGTAGGAGCACAAGACCCTACAAAAGCAGCAGGTAATTGGATTATTCCTGCATTTAATGCATCCACTCTGTTAACCGATGGAACAATTTTGCCTATCGCCAACCTACAAAATGCTGGCTGGTTAGCTTTTTCTATTAAAAACGATGCCAATAGCTGGACTGCAAGAGGTAACCCTATTGCGGATTTAGTAGTTATAGGAGGTGGTCCAAATGCGCCAGAAAGTGAAGATTGGTTTATTACGAAACCACTTTTCTTTACAAAGGTTGCCCCAGATAAAGGTTTAGCAATCCAATATATTAGCAGTAACACGCTAAGCAGCTACAAGTTTGCAGGATATACACAGCCTGGAAAATATAAAGTAGCTTTTGTGGCATCAAATGCAAATGCCGATGGTCAGAAATCGATTGTGAGGCAAATAGAAATTACAGTAACGCCATAGCTAAAAGTAATAATGGAGCAAAGAAGAAATAGGTATTCTAATTAAGAAGGTATGAAGTTTATGTATGTAAATATGTTTGGTAAATTATTATTGGTTTTCTTTTTAATTGTAACCTCTTGTGGCAAAAAAAAGGAAAATACAGTAGTCGAGACAGTTGCGCCAGACGGTGTACAGCTTAAACCACAACCTTTTGGTACCAACTTATCTGGAGCCGAGTTTGGCGCAAACGTACCAGGGCAGCATCAACAAGATTATAGTTATCCGCTAGTAACAGATTTGGATTATTTTAAATCAAAAAACATGATGTTGGTACGCTTGCCGTTTAAATGGGAACGAGTACAGCCAGTCTTAAATGGGCCGTTAGATCCAGTAGAACTTAAAAGACTTACCGATTTTATAGATGCTGCGGCTGTTCGCGATATACTCATCATACCAGATGTACATAATTTTGCACGTAGGGTAGTTAACGGAAATAGGGAAATAATAGGCACTAGCCTGGTCCCAACAACGGCTTTTACCGATTTTTGGGGGAAACTTGCCGAAGTGCTGAAAACAAAGAAAAACATTTGGGCCTATGGCGTTATGAACGAACCTTTCAATATGCCCTCTAACATTGCGTGGTTTAGCATTGCACAGGCAACTATCAACAAAATTCGTGAAATAGATCAAAAGACAGCTATTTTAGTTGGTGGCGATAGTTACAGTTCTGCCGAAAGATGGCCTCAGGTAAGCGAAAATTTAAAAACATTACGTGATGATACAGATAACCTTATTTTTGAGGCACACGTATATTTTGACGACACTTCTGCTGGGACTTACGATGGTACGTACGACCAAGAAAAAGCAACACCACAAACTGGTGTAAACAGATTGCGCCCTTTTGTGGAATGGCTAAAAACCAATAAAAAAAGAGGTTTTATAGGAGAATATGGTATTCCAGACGATGACCCGCGTTGGCTGGTAGTTTTGGATAATATGTTGAAATACATGAAAGAAAACAATATCAACGGAACTTATTGGTCTGCCGGGCCTAGATGGGGAACTTACAGACTAGCTATCCAACCGCGTAATGGCATAGACAGACCACAAATGCAAATACTTCAAAACTATCAGGCCACCTCGCCTACACAAAAATAAAATGGGTTCAAATAAAATACGCTGGATAATACTCATATTGGTTTTTATAGCCACAGGCCTTAATTTTTTAGATCGCCAAGTGCTTTCCATTACGATCATCAAGATACAAAAGGAATTTCATCTTACCGATGTACAATATGGAATGGTAAATACCAGTTTTCTTATCAGCTATGCGTTGATGTTTACCATTGGTGGCCGTTTAACGGATAAGTTCGGAGCAAAACTAGGTTTGGCTTTTTCGGTGGGTGTGTGGTCTATTGCCAGTTGTTTGCATGGCTTTATGGATACTTTTTACCAATTGATATTGTTCAGGTTTTTGTTGGGCGTTGGCGAGGGCGGGTGTTTTCCAGCAGCAGCTAAAACTGTAAATGAACTATTTGAGAAAAAAGAACGTGGATTTGCTAACGGTATTGCCATTGGTGGTTCGGCAATGGGAGCAGTATTGGCGCCACCCTTAACCATCTGGATAGCAAATCAGATGGGGTGGCGTTGGAGCTTCATTATTCCGGGTATTGTGGGACTTGTTTGGTTAGTGGTATGGGTAATTATACCATGGAACAAAAAAAGAATAGCCCGACAACAAGAAGCATTGCTACAACAGACGGCTTTAGTGTCTAGCAAGCCAATTCCATTTTTAAAGATTCTTACCAACAAGTATGCAATTGTATTCTTGGTCATCAGGTTCTTGCTCGATCCAGTTTTTTATTTCATTATGTTCTGGATTCCAAAATATCTTAACGAAGAAAGAAATGTCTCTTTTGATGAAGTTGGACGCTTGTTATGGATACCGTTTTTGGCATTGGGATTATCTAACATGATTGGTGGCTACTTTTCAGATAAATTATTGAAAGTAGGTTTCTCAATTAATAAGGCGAGAAAAACAGTAATGGGCATAGCTGCATTTTTAACCTTGGGGGCAATGTTTGTACAGGGCGTATCATCGGTAACTTGGGCAATAGGTCTAATGTCGTTGCTCATGTTTGCCCACGGGTTCTGGATTACCAATTACATTACCTCCATATCAGATGTTTTTGGAAACACCGCCACGTCAACAGTAGTGGGACTTAGCGGTACTGCTGGCGCAATTGCTGGAATTATTTTAAACCCATTGATAGGGCTTGTGGTACAAAATTATTCCTACAATCCACTTTGGATAATTTGCGGATTAATGTATCCTTTGGCATTTCTTATTCTAATGGTCTTTATCCCCAAAATAAAACCTATCACAACAGAATAGGCTATATGCTTACAAAATGAGCTAAATTTTTATATACAAAATAGGTTAACGCGTTAAGATGATATTAATTAATTAAGATAGATAATGAGTGAATTAGCAGCAAAAGTTAAAGCGGGTTTTGATAACCAAACAACAATAAGTAATAAGATTAAAAAACGAAACCAAACCAGTCCACGTATAGGTGTATTTGGTGTGGGCTACGCTAAATACTGGCCACAGTTTGAGGGTTTGTACGAGCAAATGCTCGAAAAGCAGGAAATCTTTATTGATAAGGTAAAAAAGAACCATGTAGAAGTGATTGATTTTGGAATGGTTGACGATGTGACTGGAGCCTACGATATTCTTCCAAAATTAAAGTCGGCAAATCTCGATCTTATATTTTGCGATATGCTTACCTATGCAACCTCAAGTACATTTGGTATCATCATTAAGAGTATAGACGTACCTATTGTATTGGTGGCATTACAGCCAGATAAGGCATTAAACTATAAACAGGCGTCAACTTACCAACAATTATACAATGATGATGTATGTTCGTTGCCAGAATTTACAGGTGTGGCGGTACGCATGGGAAAAAAGGCACCCGATGTAATTATCGGCACACTACATGATGATCCGAAAGCAGAAGAGGAGATAGCAGAGTATTGCAATATTGCTAGGGTTCTGCACGATTTAAAAACAGCAAGGATAGGGCATATCGGTCATCCGATAGAAGCTATGTTAGATATGCACTCTGACTCTACTATGCTTACGGCACATTTTGGAGTGCACATTGTACAATGCGAAGCAAATGAAATTGTAACCCAATATGAACGAGCGGAAAGAAGTGCGATAGAATCAGAAAAAGAACGTATCCTAGATTTTTTTGATACGCCAGATCCAGTTTCTGACCCAATTTCGGAGAAATTAAAAGTAGATGATTTAGAAGTTGCGGCAAGAGTTTCGGTAGCTTTAGAGGCATTTGTAGAACAAAAAAAATTAACAGGATTGGCCTATTATTACGAAGGAGAAGATAATAGCGAAACCCGCAGAGTGATGACCAATCTCATTGTTGGCAATTCGTTGCTAACTGGTGCTGGCTTCCCGATGTGTGGCGAATCTGATCTGAAGTGCTGCATCGCCATGCTCATTATGGAAAGATTGGGTATTGGTGGTAGCTTTGCCGAATTTCATCCAGTAGATTTTGCCGAAAACTTTATTTTGGTAGGGCACGATGGCCCGCATAACATTACCATTGCACAGGGCAAACCCGTATTAAGAAGTTTAAAAAAGTATCATGGTAAGCCTGGTTTTGGTGCAGGGGTAGAGTTTAAGATTAAAGAAGGTCCAATTACCATGCTGAGCATCAGTTCTAACTACGAGGGCAAATTCAAATTTGTAATTGCCGAAGGAACATCGGTAGAAGGCCCGATACCACCAACAGGAAATACCAATACTCGGGGGTATTTTAAACCAGATGTACGTACATTCCTTAAAAAATGGGTTAAAGAAGGTCCAACACACCACTTTGCTTTAGGTATTGGCCATCATGCGCAAACCATTAAAAAAATAGGTGAATATTTAAACATAGAAGCTGTAATTGTAGAATAAGGTTTAGTCGCAATAAAACAATAAGCTGGTTAGGAAAGCTTCGAAAAACATTATTGGTCATTAATTTTTTAAGAAGTTAAGCTTGTTTCTAAAAGCAGTTACAAATTGGCTTACAACTTGTCACTTTCATGAAAAAATAAGCCATTTATTAAATAATATGGCTATTTTTCTAAACAAATCGCACACAAATGAAATTAAAATATCTTTTATACTTAATTGCTGCAAGCCTATTAATATATGGTTGCAGTCATCTAAAGCAAAGGCCATTAACCTCGTTAGGTAGTAGTAATCTTAGAGGCGTTCCCTTTCAGAATATAACTTTAGAAGCTTCTTTAAAACCGTTTAAAAAAAATGACAAGGAAGATATTAGAAGGGTGGCAGAGGAGATTTTTACACAGTGGAGTTCTCTGTTGCGCCATGCCGATACTATTTCTATCATGCTTTGGACTTCTGACGGTTCTGAAATTTTAGATTACACAGGCAATTTAAACCAACCTTTGGAGTGGTCTAAGTATATCGGAAACCCAAATACCGAACACGCCATAGGCTCGGGTCCAAAAGAACTTTCATTGCATGAGCGGGCTTACTATTACATGGAAAATCCCCCAAATTATACTTTTAAGGATTTAAGGTTTATCGTTAACACTTTAAAAGAAGTAGGCGCAGCCATTACGGGCAGACCCATAAGAATAGGAGCTACTTTTGATCCAGGTCCGGAGTTTGCAAAATCTGAATTTAAATATAAAAAGCATCCCGAAATACTAGAAGGCAGTGCCATGGGCGAAAAGAGCTTTGTGTTCAGTTATGCTACCTTAAATGAAGATAAAACCAAGTATGCAGGCTTTCCTAATGGTATTCCGGCAAACACCCCATTCGGTACTTTTTTTGGCCGTCAAAGCCAACATTTTTTAAAAGATCTTAATTTCGATTATATCTGGTTTAGCAACGGTTTTGGCTTTGGTATGGAGCCTTGGGCATCAACTGGTGTTATTTTTACAGGAACAGGTTTCAATTCCCACCGTCTAGCCGAAACCAAGGAAAAAATCATCAACTTCTGGAAACTGTTCAGGGCAGAATGTCCAACGTTCAGGATAGAAACCCGGGGCACCAATCTATCTACTGGTATTGATTTAGCTAAGGATGGTGTTGATTTGAGAGCGATATACAATGGTGGCTTTAACCTATTGCCACCGCCAAATTCGCCTTGGGCTGCACTAGATGGAGATTTTGGATTGGAAATGATTGGCTACCTCTCTCGAATGGCCGAACTGCCCGATGACAAATACATCTACCGTTATTATACACATGACCCTTGGTGGTTAAATAGTCCATGGTTAGACAGGTATGGCAGCGAGCCACATGATATTTATCTGCCTATGTCGGCGTCACGCATTAATGCCAAAGGCGAAATCAAACTGCCTACACATCTTAATTTTTTAACCATAGATGATAGTTTCGGCAACATGCCAACACAAGTGCCAAACGAAGTTATCCCGCATATTTTAAAAGCACGATATAACAGCCCAACCGCTGCTGCACCACTGGTATGGGTCTACCCTTTCGATGAATACCATAACTGGGCGTCTAACCAACCCAACAGGCTAAATGAAATTTACTATGGTGATTGGTTCATTAGACAGGCCATTAACAACGGATTACCTTTGAATACGGTAATATCAACTAAATCATTTCCCACGGCAATACAAGAAAAACCAAATTTGTTTAGCCAATCTATTTTATTGGCCGTTGTGCCCGATGCTAATTCGGTTTACGAAAAAACGCTAATCAACTTTGTTAAAAATGGAGGAAAATTAGTAGTCTACGGTCCAGCGGATTATGCTAGCGCTGCTTTTAAAGAATTGTTGAACTTAGAAAATTCGACAAGCCTAATCGGGGAATTTAAAATAGTAAATAACTACCTGTTAGATAACCTTAATAGAAGCTATCGCGATAAAATCACTCATCAATCTCTATTCTCTGGCGGTGGAATAAGCACTGTTATCAACAATAAAAATGATAAAAGCACTAAATCTCTCGTAAAATTCTCTAAGGACGGTCAAATAAGAGATGTGCTTTGGTTTAGGGAATTACCAGAATGGAACGGTGGCAAGATAGCCTACGTAAGGGGAACAAATTCTAGTCATTTTGAAGGCGGCAGGTTGTTAAAGCCAGATGATCCGAATGAATATTTTGTTGGACCGCTCTACCTGCGTTACATTCTTAAAGAATTTGGGCTGGAATACACTGTAGATAAGCAAAATTCTGATGTTAAAAATCCGGTATTAGGCATTGCCCGTAACAACAACGGCTATTTCTTTTCGGGATATGTGCCCAATACATCAGTAAGGCATGGTTTTAAATTTGCGCAGGGTGCACCCATTTTGGTAGGCTATGATGCCGTAATGGAAAACGGAAAGGCCAACTATTCTTTTCCTACGGCTTGGCATAGAGAGGCAAGAGTGTTTGTAGAGCAGAACGACGGTATTGTTTCTTGTAAAGAAATGCACTCTGGAGAACTAGGTATTAGCAGAAGGCTGCAGGTATATGGACTTAAAAATGCTACAGTGCGGGTTTTTCCAAATGATGAAACGACCGAGCAGACCATCCATTTTTATCTGAATAGCACCTACCCGTGGAAAGAAGGGCATCTTAAATTTGCCAAGGGCGAAAAAGAATATGGAAATAACTATGTCGTAAAAAATGTTACTGGCGAATTAGTGGTTTCTTGGTAGATAATGAATAGAATAATGAAGAAATTTAGCGGTATGGTATTGGGTATGCTATTTACCCTTACGGTTAATGCACAAATTGGTAAACTGTCGGATACGGTTAATTACCTTGCTCCAATAAAAAAGCAATTGGAAACCAAGTTCCCCAAAAACCGTACTATAAACTTGGTTTTTCATGGTCATTCCGTACCATCGGGATATTGGACAGGCTCTAAAGTGCACACTTTAGAATCTTACCCGCACCTTTTGTTGGGTAAGTTAAAAACCATTTACCCTTATGCGGTTATCAATGTAATTTTAACCTCCATTGGGGGCGAGTGGGCCGAAAAAGGACAGACACGTTTTACCAACGATGTGCTATCGCATAAACCGGATGTGGTAATTATAGATTATGCACTGAATGATTTGGGCATCGGTCTAGAACGCTCCAAAATTGCATGGAGCAAAATGATAGAAGAAGCCCTGTCCAAAAATATCAAGGTAATTTTGGTTACGCCATCCCCCGATCAACGCGAAGATATTACCGATTCTAATAATAAGCTGGCTCTACATGCGACACAGATTAGGGAACTGGCGGTAAAGTATCAAGTTGGCTTGGGCGACCCGTTTGCTCAGTTTCAAAAAATAGCCAAAGAGAAAGGTTCTATAAAGGAACTGATGTCGCATGTGAACCACCCCAACGAAAATGGACACAATCTTATTGCCGAAGAACTTTTTAGATGGTTCAAATAGCATAAAATAGATATTAACTAGCATATTGCTAATGTAGTGGTACAATTTTGAGTACATGGTCAGAAAAGTATCAATGATGGCAAAAAAAATATGCAAAACTTAGTGCGTTAACTTGGTAAATTAGCTAATAATTAACAGAGTGTACAACTCTTTCCGTTTAACCAAGTATTAAAATCTTTTTGTATGAAAAAAACAGCTACTTTATTTTTATCATTTTTATTATGCTTTGCATTGGGAGCAAAAGCCCAACTATGGGAATTTAAGTTTAATCAACCTCCGGCAACGTCTAATTTGCCCTCATCGTGGTCATCGGTAAATTATACCTTCAGTTATTCGGGTACGGCATTAAATCTTAAAATAAATGCTGCTGGAGCAGCCTATTTGCAATATAATCCAGGAGTTGCTTCTACCATTGCTACAAAAATCTATAAATTACTAAGGGTACGTTTGGCTAACGAAACTGACGGAACAATTGCCAGATTTTATTTTAGAAATGCTAATGCATGGATATATATACCTTTTACTATTGATGCTAATTCTGGTTATAAAGATTATACCATAGACTTAGCCAGCGAGGCATTCTCGGGCAATGGAGTTTCTTTTGGAACAAATAAATGGGAATTTACAGGAGGGGATGCAGATGCTTCACCTGCAGGAGATGGTACCCACAGAAATATGCCGATAATCAGGTTCGATTTGCCTAGCGGACATCCCGGAAGTGGTTCATTGCCGGCAGATTATGCAAATAAAACAATTAGTATAGAATATATTAGGTTTGGCAGCGATTTACAAACACTTCCAGTGAGTTTAGCTAGCTTTACCGCCAAAAAGCAAGCTAACGGCATCCAACTAAATTGGAGTACAGCATCCGAAGAAAATAATTCGCATTTCGATATATTACGTTCGGCAGATGCGGTTAATTTTGAAAAAATTGCTCGCGAAGAGGGAAAAGGCAATTCAAATAGCGCAATTAACTATCAATATACAGATACCAAAGCATTGCCGGGAATCAACTATTACCAGTTAAGTCAAGTAGATTTCGATGGTAAAACCAGAAAATCTGAAGTAGTGGCGGTAAATTCGGGTCTTAAGAACGTCGATTTTAAAGTTTATGCAGGCACTGGAGCTATAAAGATTTCTGCATTTGCAACTAACAATGATAAAGGAAAATTGCTCATTACAGATATTTCTGGAAGGAAAATTATAGAGAACCCTTATACTTTCACTAAAGGGCAAAATGTGCTGGAACTTTCTTCTGTAAAGTTAACTGCGGGTGTATATGTGGCCACTTTAGCTGGTAAAGCGGAAACCACAAGCGTAAAATTTACGGCGAAGTAAAATAATCGAGAATAACAGCCAAGAGCTAATAGAAAGAACAGTTCTTTCACGAAAAAATAAGAATAGAACAACGAAAGGCTTAACGAGAGTAATAGCGTTAAGCCTTGTTTATGAAATACATTAGCTGTTTCCTATTAAGATATTATAGGCAGTAAGCATAGCTAATAATTATACGCTCTGTTAAACAAACCAAATATAAATTAAACCTAAAATGATTAAAAAAATCTGTTTTGTCGGGATATTTTTATGTTGTGTAGCTTATAATGAGCTGTTTGCCAATACGGTTTTATGGAGTTTTAATGCCCCAGTTGCGGCCAATAAGGCCGATGGATGGAATATTGTTGGCTATACTAACGCCGCCACAACTAGCAGTACCCTAAATCTTAGCGTACAGTCTAACTCAAACATTAGGTTTGATGAGTATACCAACCCATACAACCCATCTGTATATAAATATGTAGCTATAAAACTTAAAAATACCACCTCGCAAACCACAGCTAGGTTTTATTGGTGGGGAGTGAATAATAGTACAGCCTATTATATAGAGTTTGCTATCAGTTCAAATGATAATACTTTTAAAGAATACTTAATTAATTTAGGCACCAATAGTAACTGGACAGCTCAAACTGCCGGTATCCGGATCATTAGGTTTGATTTGCCTAGCAATGTACAAGCTGCATCCTTGGGCAAGACTATTAGTGTAGACCATATTAGATTGGCGGCCTCGCCGCCCATACAATTTCCATTGGCGCAACCTTTTGGCGTAAACCTAGCGGGTGCAGAATTTGGTGATATTCCCGGGAACGACTATAGCTATCCAACTATTGCCGAGTTGGATTATTTCAAATCAAAAGGCTTGAAACTATTTAGACTGCCCTTTAAATGGGAGCGCATCCAGCCTACGCTAAATGGAAACCTAGATGTTACCGAATTGGCAAAAATGACAACTTTTGTAGATGCGGCTCGAGCACGTGGTTTGTGGGTGATATTAGACATGCACAATTACGGAAGAAGGAAGATGGACGGAAACACCATTATTATCGGTTCGCCTACACTTTCTGTTGCACACGTAGCTGATGTATGGGAAAAACTGGCACTGGTATTTAGAGATTATGAAAATATATATGGCTATGGAATAATGAACGAGCCCCATGGCATGTTGACTACAGCTCCCTGGTTTAATATTGCACAGGGCATTATCACAAAGATAAGAACGGTTGATGCGGGTACGGCAATTATGGTTGGGGGAGATGACTGGAGTTCTGCCAGTAAATGGCCTACCGCTAGCGATAACCTTAAAAATCTGATAGATGCATCTAACAATCTAATTTATGAAGCTCATATTTATTTCGATAAAAACGCAGGAGGGTTGTATACACAAACTTACGATCTGGAAGAGGCTACGCACAACATAGGTGTGGTAAGGGTTGCGCCATTTGTAAAATGGTTAAAAACAAATAATCTTAGGGGTTTTGTTGGCGAATATGGTGTACCCAATAACGACAGCCGTTGGTTGGTTACCTTAGATAATATGCTCAACTATCTGAAGGAAAACGGCATAAACGGAACCTATTGGGCGGCAGGACCAAGGTGGAATGACTATTTCTTATCTGTAGAACCACAAAATGGTAATGATAGAGTGCAAATGTCGGTTTTGCAAAATTATACTACGGCAAATATATCAAGCACTTCAGCGGTTGTTGATAGTCGTAGCATGATGCACAATTGGGAATTTAATCGCCCGGTTGTAACCAATGCAGTAGAAGGATGGACTATTATCAATTATGCCAATCCAGCTACTTCCGCAGGTATATTAAACTTACAGACTGTAGTAGCCAATAATCACATTAAATATGATGTAACACCACTCGATCCCATTCAAACTACACTGCACAAATATGCTGTTGTCAGACTTAAAAATACAACCAACCAAACACAGGCAAGATTTTATTGGCATGACCATATTGCTTATAGCTATGCCGATTTTAGCATTACGGCCAACGATACCCAATATAAAGAATATGTTGTTGACCTTAGCCAAATTAGCAGTTGGACAAGTAAGAACAGTATAAAGATTATCCGTTTCGATGTGCCTTTTGGCGGTATTACAGGTTCGATAAATAAAACTGTGCATATCGATTATGTTAAACTAGCAACATCAGCACCGATAGTAACATCAGTTTCGGCAAACGTAGAATTTACGCATCTGCAGAAACTGGTGCCCATTAATGCTAATTTAACAAAAGGAAAGATACTGAAGATAGTGCCAAACCCAGTGGATAGCCATGTAGAACTGGTGTTGAATAATGGTAAAGGCATACTAAAAGTGAAATTATTAACCTTAGATGGTCGATTGCTTTTTGAAACAAGAGGAACTTTAGATAAAATAAACGAGCAATTTGGTTTAAAAGTTTCAACTTTTAATTCGGGTACTTATCTGGTAAATGTTGAAGATAACGGTATCTTCTACAGCCAAAAGTTGATTAAGAAGTAGTTTTATGTTATGACAATAAAGATGTCATATCTAATATAGATGAATAAATAGTTTTTAGAGAATACTTAGTATAACACACAAAAGAATGAAAAAAAGAATTGCCTTAATCTGCCTTCTACTGGTAGGAATGATAATGAATGGAGCCTATGCCCAAAGCAGAACCGATTCCTTTTTTAAAACTGGCGACAAGATTAGTTTTATTGGCAACAGTATCACCCACAGTGGCGATTTCCATCACTATATTTTAGTGTATTATGCCACTAGATTTCCAGAACTAAATATCAGCGTTTACAATTTAGGTATCAAAGGCGATAATGCAAATAGTTTTTTGCGCCGTATGGATGCAGATATTATCCCCAAAAAAGCAAACTGGTCTATCATTATGGCTGGTATGAACGATGTAAACCGTAGTCTTTATGCGGCCGAAAGACAGGGAGATACAGATATCCCGAGCAGAAAGGAACGAGCTCTGAGCGATTATAGGAACTACTATGAAACGGTTATCCAGCGGTTATTGAAGACCAAGACCAAAATTATTCTTCAAAAGCCAAGTATCTACGATCAAACAGGCGATTTGCCCGTACCTAATTTAATGGGTGTTAACGATGCTCTTAAAAAATGTACAGGCATTATAGACGAACTTGCCAAAAAATATAAGCTCCAAGTTATTGATTATTGGACTATTATGGCGCAACTCAACAAACAGTTGCAACAAAAAGATCCGAAAGCTACTATAGTAGGTAACGACAGGGTTCACCCTGGTCCAGTCGGAAATTTTGTAATGGCACATCAGTTTCTAAAATATACCAGTGCACCTACATCAGTATCTGCTATAGAAATAGAAAACGGAGCCGTTAAAAACTCAAGTTATGTTGTAGTAAAAGACTTATCGGTAAAAGATGGAACAATAACATTTAAAGCAAAAGAAGAAAGCTTGCCTTTTCCTATGCCACAAGAGGCCGAGCCAGCTTTGGCATTGGTTCCTTTTGCCGAAGAGTTAAACAAACAATCTCTAAAAATAGGAGGGCTAACCGAAGGAAGCTATACACTAACCATTGATGGTACTTTTATTGGAAACTTTACCGCACAAAACTTAGAAAATGGAATTAATCTATCCAACTTTAAAAATACACCACAATATAAACAAGCGGTTAAGGTATTACAACAGGCAATTTTGTACCGCAATACTCAACGTAAAGTAAGAGACCTGAAGTTTGTAGAGTTTAGCTATTTGCCAGAAAATTTATGGAATGGCGACTTTAATGGCATTAAAGCATTTATGGATAACTACCTTAGCTTTATGCAAACTTCCAATGACGCCAGATATCCTAATTTTAAGAAGGTATTTGATGATTATCTGAAAGATAAACCTTCACAAAGAATGTTTGAAAAGCAGATTGACAGTCTTGCTGGTGTTATTTATACTACAAATAGACCAAAAGAACATACTTTTCAAATTAGTAAATCTGATTTAAATATGCCAGATAGAAGCAAAGCTCCTTTTGGCGTAAACTTGGCTGGTGCAGAATTTGCCCATAACAAAATACCCGGCATTTATGCAAAAGATTATATTTACCCAACTATAGACGAATTGGATTACTTCAAATCTAAAGGAATGACCCTCATAAGAATTCCATTTTTATGGGAAAGATTGCAGCACGAGTTGGGTGGCGAATTAGATCAATTGGAACTACAACGCCTGATGACTATAGTAGACGCCGCTAGAGAAAGAAAGCTATGGGTAATTTTAGATATGCACAATTACGGTCGTAGATATGTAAATGGAACTAGAGAAATTATTGATTCTGAAAACCTGCCTATAGCGCACGTAGCCGATGCTTGGAGGAAAATTGCAACAGAATTTAAGGGAAAAGATAATATTTGGGGCTATGGTTTAATGAACGAGCCACATGACATGCTTAAACCTAACTCTTGGTTTAATATTGCGCAAGCCTGTATCAATAAAATTAGAGAAGTAGATCAAAAAACGCCAATTATGGTAGGAGGCGATAGCTGGAGTTCGGCAGAACGATGGATGGAATTTAGTGCCAATCTTAAGAACTTGGTAGACCCATCAAAAGACTTGATTTTCGAAGTGCATATTTATTTCGATGAAGATGCTTCTGGAACTTACAAACGGTCTTATGATGAAGAAAAGGCTGATCCAAATATTGGTATTAAAAGAGCAACCCCTTTTGTGAAATGGTTAAAGGAAAATAATTTTAGAGGCTTTGTTGGCGAATACGGTGTGCCAGATGACGACCCTAGATGGCTAGTGGCGCTGGATAATTTCTTGACCTATTTAACCAAAAACAATCTGAACGGAACCTATTGGGCAGCTGGCCCATGGTGGAACAAGTATCGTTTGGCCATAGAACCTAAAAATGATGTAGATAGGCCACAAATGGTAATCTTAGAAAAATACAACTATACAGAGCAGCCCCGAAAATAATTCCATCATCTCAAATTAATAACTGTTAACCTTATTTGTTAAAAAGTAGAGTTAACAGTTATGCTTCCAAGTAAAATTATTGTCAACCCAGAACTCATCATCTATTACCATGAGAAAGTTAATGCTATGCCCTATTTTTTTTGTGTTGTTGTTTCAAAACACAGTTTTTTCACAACACAGGAATGATTCCTTTTTTAAGGATGGTGATCGTATCAATTTCATTGGCAATAGCATTACACATGGTACGTCTGGCGTTGGGAGGTTCCATAATTTTATACTGCTATACTATGCTACTCGTTTTCCCAATAGTAAGGTTGTTTTCTACAATTCTGGTAAATGGGGCGATAATGCCAATAGCTTTTTACAAAGAATAAATAATGATATATTGAACAAGGGGGCTAATTGGTCTGTAGTAATGGCTGGCATGAATGATGTAAACCGCGAATTATATGCGCCCGAAAGACAGGGAGAGGCAAATATCGAAACGCTAAAACAGAATGCCTTAAATAGTTACAAAGGGTATCTCAGAAATGTTATCGTTAAATTACTAGAGGCGAATACCAAGGTCATTTTACAAAAACCAAGTATCTATGACGACACTGGCGATTTGACGGGTGCAAACAGGCCCGGTGTTAATGCAGCACTACAGAAATGCACATTTATTATCGATGAACTGGCCACTGAGTTTAACCTTAAAACTATCGATTATTGGACCATAATGAACACCATTAATCAGGAGTTGCAGCAAACCAATATCAAGTCTACCATTGTTAGTAACGATCGTATCCATCCGGCTGCTCCGGGCAATTTTGTAATGGCCTATCAGTTCTTAAAATCCACCGATGCTCCCCAATATGTGGCTAACATTGAAATAGAGAATAATTCGGTTGCCAAAAGCGAATTTTGTACCATTACAGATTTAAACGTTATAAACAATGTCCTTACCTTTAAATATAAGGCAGAAAGTTTGCCTTTTCCCCTTGCGGCAGATGCTGAACCAGCTTTAGCACTTGTGCCCTTTAACAATGACCTGAACAACGAAAGACTTAAAATCGCAATGCTTAGTGCGGGTAAATATGCACTAAATATTGATGGTTCATTTATAGGCTCTTTTACAGCGAATGAACTAGCGCAAGGTATAAATCTGGCACAGCTAAAAAACACACCACAATATTTGCAGGCATTACAGGTTAAGGCTAAAACAGATGCTTATAGAGACCAATATGTTTTAAGTAGGGATATAAAGTTTATTGAAATGAACTATTTGCCCCAAGCATTGTGGACAGATTTTGCTGCGGGCCAGGCTCATATCCAAAATTTGATCATCACTAATAGCAGTACCTATACCAACCAAAAAAACAGGTTTGATGCATATTTAATTAACAAGCCCAACGAAGCTATTATAGAGCAGGGCCTTAATACTTTGGCCAATGAAATTTTTACCATAAACAAACCCGTAGAACGCAACATCGAAATTAAGCAGACTGCCCAAACCCATATTTGGGAATTTAATGACCTTGTGGTTAACGATAAGGTAGAAGGATGGTCTATTATCAATTACATCAATGCGCAAACTGCCAATGGAGTATTAAAACTTACCGCCTCAAAAACCAATTGTCTTATCAAGTTTGATTGTCCAGATGGATACATAGATCCCCAATTTAGTAATGCAGCAATCATCAGGCTTAAAAATGAAACATCAAATACTTTGGCCAGATTTTATTGGTGGACGGGTACCGTTAGTGCAGCCTATATAGAATTTCCTATTTCTGCCAACGATACCGATTTTAAGGAATACACCATTTATTTAAGTGACGATCCAAGATGGAGCGGAGATATAAATATCATTAGATTTGATGTGCCCAGTCCTGTTACTGCCGAAAACCTAAATAAAAATGTTGAGATTGATTACGTTGCATTAAGTGCCATACAGCACGAGATGACACCAAAAACCCCAGCGCCATTTGGCGTAAATTTGGCCGGGGCAGAGTTTGGGGAAATAGGAGAACCCCATTATAGTTATCCAACTACAGCAGAGCTCGATTATTTTAAACAGAAAGGATTGAAGTTGTTTCGCCTTCCCTTTAAATGGGAGCGCATACAACCCATATTAAATGGCAATTTAGATAATGAGGAGTTAACTAAAATGAAAACTTTCGTGAGTGCCGCACAAGTAAGAGGACTATTGGTTATACTAGATTTGCATAATTATGGCCGTAGAAAAATAAATGGTACGGAATATATTATCGGCTCTGCCCAGCTATCTGCTGCACACGTAGCCGATGTTTGGACCCAATTAGCCAATGAGTTTAAATCTTATAAAAATATATGGGGATATGGCATCATGAATGAACCACACGATATGTTGGCCACAACACCATGGGCAAGCATAGCGCAAACCATTGTCACAGCCATTAGAAGTGTAGATACAGAAACCAGTATTTTAGTGGGCGGAGACAGTTGGAGCTCGGCGCAGCGTTGGCCTGTTGCCAGTAACAACCTAAAAGATTTGATAGATCCTGCTGGCAAACTGATATTTGAAGCGCATGTATATTTTGATAAAGATGCCAGTGGTAAATACCAAAATAGTTACGAAATAGAAGAAGCTACGCCCAATACTGGAATTAATAGGGTAACACCTTTTATTAATTGGCTAACGTCCAACAATCTTAAAGGTTTTATAGGTGAATATGGTGTGCCAGATAATGACCCCCGTTGGCTAACGGTTTTAGATAATATGTTGGCACACCTACAAAGTAAAAATATTAATGGTACCTATTGGGCAGCCGGACCAAGATGGGGAACTTATACACTTTCTGTAGAGCCGAGAAATGGACAGGATAGACCGCAAATATCCGTGTTAGAGAAGTACAAGGTGGCAACCGATTCTACGCTGCCAGTTTCTCTGCTTTCTTTTACTGGAAAAACACAGTTTAATAGCATTCTATTAAACTGGAAAACAGCTACCGAACTTAATAACTCGCATTTTGATATTTTGCATTCTGCAGATGGAAAGTTGTTTGGAAAATTAGCCACTGTTAAAGCGAACAACGAACCAGACAAGGTTTTTAGCTATAATTTCAAACATCAATATCCCATATTGGGTACAAATTATTATCAGCTTAAACAATTTGATTTCGATGGTAATACGTCTGGCCCAACAATAATATCGGTAAATTTTCAATTGGAAAAGCCATTGTTAAAAGTTTATCAGGGCATTAATAAGGCAATGAATTTCATGTTTGAGGTTACTAACGACACCAACGCCAAGCTTACGATAACTGATTTAGCAGGAAGGAGATTAATAACTCAAGACTACTGGTTACAAAGTGGCAAGAATATACTTGAGATTAAAGACAAACTGGCGTACGGAGTTTATGTGGCAACCTTGACAACAGCTACCGAGAGGTTAAGTGCCAAATTTTTTGTACAAGACTAAATATGAACACAATTTAGTAGCCTAATCGTCACTTTTGTGCCCATATTCAGGGTGTGCACTAATGGCGAATTTATACTTATCACCCCGATAGTAAGAGTGCTCAATTTCTATCACCTTTCCATCATCGGCAAAAACAGCACTGTCAAGAACAAAAATAGCGATGTTGCTGGTTGTGCCAAAATGGTTCTTATTGCTATTGGCTTCTAATATATCTGCGCTGAGCGTTTGCCTTATGTCGTTTATTTTGAGATTATATTGTTGCTCATAAGCTTTAAAATAAGATATTTCTGTGGATAAGGCGTCTATTTTTGGACATAGAGTTAACGAGATATATCTTGTTTCATCTTTCATTAATTCATCATCGGCGTAGCGAAGCTGGTGTACTTTTAGAACAGGCCCTTCAATAATTACGTGCCTTCCCACAATAGCGGCAGAAACGCCCTCATTCAAGATAGTTTTCTCTAAAATAATATTTTTTGGCGTAAGGCCTTCGGCCTTTAAGCTTTCGTTAAACCCTTTACGCGTCGAATCAATGGATCCTAAAGTGCGTACCAGCTGGTGTGTCGCTGTTCTATTTAGTACAAAAGTACCTTTGCCTTTTATTCTCCTTACCCAACCTTTCGATTCTATCTCTAACAATGTTTTCCTCGCTGTGGTATTACTAATTTTATAGTTTTTAATCAGTTCATTTTCAGAAGGGATTTTGTCTCCGGGAATTAATTCCCCCGATTTTATCTTTTCAATAATAGAATCGCTTATAGTTATAAACTTAGGTTTCATTCGTTGAAGTAATGAAGAATTGGTTTTAGTTAGGATAAATATACTGTAAAAATACTAAGTTTTTTATCCTCAGATGGTTTTTATGGCTTATTATTTAAAGGTTGCTGCCTTTAAATATCATATTATACATAAGATAATCTAAAGCGCACAGCAACCTTATATTAATACAATCAAAAAATTATTTTTTACTATTGTTAAATTTGAACTTACCCTGCATCACATCCCTAAAAAATGCACCTTGATCCGTGGGCTCGTAATTCCAGTTTTTAATCATTTGTGGTACCCATACCGGATCGAAAACCCATACAGTAAATGAGATACCCTTCTTGTTAAAATAATTCATAATAGCAGGACCGTATTTGCCATTATCGTTCAGATTTTTGTCTTCGTCATTATCTTTCATATAGCCAATTTCTGTGGCAAAAACAGGATAGTTATCGGCAACGTAACCAAAATCTTTTTCCCACTCGTCAACCCAAGGATATTTTCTTTTTCCTGGATAGGGATGGGTTACATAGGCTATTCCGGGTCTTTCGATTGGTTTGAATTTTACAGGAGTAAGATCATAGGCCCAGTTAAAGCCAGCAACCAACGGTATGGCCTTATCGTTAAGGGAGTAGACTACATCTATCAACTGCTCCATCAGGTTCTTCCATTCGTCCCAAGTAACTCTGCCATATTGCCCATTGTATGTGGTAGGTTCATTAAAGAGTTCATAAAAAGCTACTGTTGGCACATCTTTATAATGGGCAGCAATAGTTCTCCAGAAATTGAATGTTTCCCTTTTCGTGGTATTGTGCATGTCGTGCGCCAAAAGTTCTGTATGTAGATTTCCAATAGAATGCCAATCTATAATCACATACATGCCCAGTTCAGAACACCATTTTACAGCTTCATCTAAGAGTTTGATATACGCCTCAACGCCTCGTTGATGAAACGCAATGGGATGCACTGGGATACGGATAACATTGGTGCCCCAACTTTTAATCACTTCAAAATGTTTTCTGTTCCAATAGCCATCCTTAACTAATTTGTCTGGGTCCGAAATAGAAAGCCCTTTAAATACAACAACTTTTCCGGTTTCGTCTATAAAAGTATTTCCTTTAACCTTTATAAGAGAAAGTTTGTTGATGTTGGGATATTGTTTAATAAAAGGTGTAATTCTGTTAATATACCACCATTCTTTTTTTGTTTCGTTGCTGGCTAAGCCAGGCTGCGCTTTTAACGTCAAACCAACAGTCCAAAATACAATGAAGAGTAGCAAGGAGATTAAATTATAATTTTTCATATCAATACATTTTTTTTAGCCCGAAAAATAAGCTTAGCAATATTTAAATAGTAGCTTATTTTTATCCATATATGATATTGATTTAGCTCTGATATATTTTCCTGCAAATACGAGCTGGCTTATATGAATATTCTATGTCCAGAATAGTTTTCCCGGAGTTCTTTTGGTGTGCAGTGTTTTTTCTTTTTAAACAATCGGTTGAAATTTGATATATTATTGAAACCACATAAATAAGATATTTCTGTAATGGTATGGGTCGTATCAATTAACATTCTAGAAGCATGGCCAAGTCTGATTTCATTTAAAGAATTAATGAATGTGTTACCCGTACGTTTCTTTATAAACCTACTGAACGATTCTTCGGTCATATTGGTCAGCTTGGCTAAATCTTTTAGTGATATTTCTTTATCATAGTTATTATTCATGAATTCGAATGCTTTTTCCAGTCTTCTACTGTTATGTTTAAGGTTGGCAGCATTCATAAAGCTAGAGTTAGATAGAAGAACCATACTTTTAGACATTGAAAGTTCATGAAGAATACTCAATAGTTCCAAAACAGAGTTAAAACCGTTAGAGTCTTTCAGTGCAATGAGCCTAGGCTGTATAGTATTTATCATTTCCGGACTGAAGGAAATTCCACGTAAACTTTTTTCCAGCATATTTTTGATAAGAGTCATCTGATTCCTTTTCAAGAACTTTTCCTCGAAGAGGTCTTTATGCCACTGCATCGTAATCTCAGTTATTTCGGAATTACATTCGTGCGTAAGCCATACATGAGGAAGATTGGGTCCGATCAAAACAAGTTCTAAATCGCCAATGACATCAATATTGTCACCAACAATTCTTTTCGCTCCCTTAGCATTCAAAATTAGGTTCAACTCGTATTCCTCATGGAAATGTATCGGAAAATTAAATTCTTTCTTTACCCTCGAAAAAATTGTAAAACAATCGTTTGGAGTAAGTGGGGTAATTTCTTTAATAATATTATTAATCGATGCCATAGAATAATTGTATATGATATTAGTAGTTTTCTAGACAGTGTAAAGCATTAAAGAAAAACAGAATGAAACTGCTCTTTTATAAATAAATGGACTTTAACGTTTGGTTAAAGGTAAGCTAATTTATTAACTTAACGCACTAAGTTATATGGTTTTTTTTATCATAATTGATACTATCGTGACATCTCTAAAGCCAAATGAGTGCAGATCCTCTAAATCATCGGTAGAAATAGATCTTAATAAGCTTTTCAGCAAGAGAGATAGGAATTATATGTTATTTGGGTAAAAAAGTATTTGTCTTATGCCCATTTTATTAATGAAATTTACCCCATTGAAATTACACATGTAAAGCCGCTTCTAGTTGCTATATGCCGTATAATTATTGTTTAACCGGATAAAAACCTACACAATTGAAACTACAACTAATAGATATTGCGATCGTTATCTCTTACCTAGTAATGATGGTATTGATAGGATGGTACTACAAAAATAAAGCCAGGCAAAATAAAGAAAGTTACTTGATGGGGGGTAAGAAACTGCCCTGGTATATGTTGGGTTTAAGTGATGCCAGTGATATGTTTGATATCAGTGGAACGATGTGGATGATATCACTTTGTTTTGTTTATGGAATGAAGAGTATTTGGATACCTTGGTTATGGCCAGTTTTTAACCAAGTATTCAATATGATGTTTCTTTCCAAGTGGCTACGTCGTTCTAATGCCAATACCGGAGCAGAGTGGTTGGCTACCCGTTTCGGGCTTACAGGAACGGGAGTTAAAGCTTCACATAATATCGTAGTAGCATTTGCCATTATCAGCTGTCTGGGTTTCTTAGCTTATGGTTTTATTGGATTAGGTAAGTTTATAGAGGTTTTTGTGCCATGGGATTTGGTCAGTGGTTACATCCCTTTTGATATTCCACCGCAATATGTTGCACATTTTTATGGTATCATATTTACCCTTTTTGCCATGTTCTACTCCATATTGGGGGGTATGCATAGTATTGTGGTAGGTGATTTTATCAAATATATGATTATGACGATAGGTTGTATAGCTATTGCCGTAATTGCTTATTTACATCTGCAAGACAAAACCCTTAATGTACCGAAGGGTTGGTTCGATCCATTTTTTGGGTGGAAACTGGACTTGGACTGGTCTAATATCCTCCCGTCAGCCAACAAGAAAATAGAAGATGACGGATTTGGATTGTTTGGCATATTCTTTATGATGATGCTCTTCAAAGGTTTTTTTGCGAGCTTGGCTGGGCCTTCGCCAAGTTACGATATGCAGAAGGTATTGTCTACAAAGTCGCCCAAAGAGGCATCTAAAATGACGGGCTTTGTATCACTTGTTCTGCTACCGGTTAGATATTCTATGATTATTGGCTTAACTGTATTGGCCTTGTTATACTTTAATGAAATGGGCATCAGCACACCTCAAGGAACCGATTTTGAACGTATATTGCCTGCGGCTATCAATAACTTTTTGCCTGTTGGGATTTTAGGTCTGGTTCTTACGGGGTTATTAGGTGCCTTTATGGGAACCTTTTCGGGTACTTTAAATGCTGCACAGGCATACATTGTTAATGATGTATACCTAAAATATGTAAACCCTAAGGCTTCGACTAAGAAAATTATCAGTATGAACTACATTGTAGGTGTACTGGTCGTTATTGTAGGTGTTGTGCTTGGCTTTTTCGCTAAAGATGTAAACAGCATTCTGCAATGGATAGTTGGCGCACTATACGGTGGCTACATTGCTTCTAACATGTTAAAGTGGTACTGGTGGCGCTTTAACGCTAATGGCTTTTTCTGGGGAATGGCCTCGGGAATCGCTGCAGCATTAATATTTCCCTTTATATTCGATGGTATTTTACCATTGTACGTATGGCCTTTATTATTTGTAATCTCTTTAATAGGCTCTATTGTGGGTACCTATGCCGCTCCAGCAACAGATGTAGAAATATTAAAAGCTTTTTATTCAAATGTAAAACCATGGGGTTTTTGGAAACCAGTGCATGATTTGGTAATCAAAGAAAATCCGTTTTTTAAGCCAAACAAACGCTTCAAGCTAGATATGTTCAATGTATCGCTGGGTATTATAGCGCAGTGCTGTTTAACGTTGGTACCTATGTATCTGGTGATGTGGATGAAACTTCCATTACTTATAGTGCTGCTCATATTAGCAGTAATCATTATCATCTTAAAAAGAACATGGTGGAATAAATTAGAAGATTAGTAAGATAAAGACACAATTAGATAATATTATGAATTTGTATTTTGATAAGCGGCTGAATGAATTAAGGCAATCTTATTTTGAAAGATTAACAGCACAAAATCAGGTAGAGAAATTGGGTAATGGTGTATTTGAACGCTATCAAAATCCTATTCTTACAGCAGCTCATACCCCTTTAAGTTGGCGCTATGATTTAAATGCCGAAACTAATCCTTTCTTAATGGAGAGGTTTGGTATCAACGCTACCTTTAATGCCGGAGCCATCTTGTTCAATGGTAACTTTGTTTTGGTAGTAAGAGTAGAGGGCCACGACCGCAAATCGTTTTTTGCAGTGGCCGAGAGTTACAACGGTATTGATAATTTTAAATTTTGGGAATACCCAATAATTATCCCCGAAACAGATGAACCCGATACCAACGTATATGATATGCGGTTGGTTAGGCACGAAGACGGCTGGATTTACGGTCTGTTTTGTACCGAAAGAAGAGATAAATCAGCTCCAGAAGGTGACCAGTCTGCCGCAGTTGCACAATGTGGCATAGTAAGAACAAAAGACCTTAAACACTGGGATAGACTGCCAGATTTGAAAACACCATCTCCTCAACAGCGTAATGTTGTATTGCATCCAGAATTTGTAGATGGAAAATATGCATTTTATACCCGTCCGCAAGATAGTTTTATCGAAGCTGGCAAGGGAGGGGGAATAGGATTTGGTGTGTGTGATGATATAGAGAATCCAGTAATATCCGTAGAAAAGGTAATAGATAAAAAGGTTTATCATACCGTTTACGAAGGAAAAAATGGGTTAGGCCCAGCACCAATAAAAACGGAGAAAGGCTGGCTACATTTGGCTCATGGTGTGCGCAATACCGCGGCTGGTTTGCGTTATGTGCTATATATGTTTATGACAGATTTACACGACATTAAAAAAGTGATTTATAAACCTGCTGGATACTTTATGGCACCAGAAGGTGAAGAGCGCATAGGGGATGTTTCTAATGTATTGTTCAGCAACGGCTGGATAGTGGACGAACAAAACAACGTCTACATCTATTATGCATCATCAGATACCAGAATGCACGTAGCCACAAGCTCTATAGAAAGGTTATTAGATTATGTAACCAATACGCCTGAAGATGGTTTACGATCTGCTGAATCAGTAAAAACAATTTCTAAAATAGTGTCGAATAACGCTAATGTTAACATTCAACAGTAAACATAGGCTTGCTTAAGTTTTATAGGTGCTTAATATTTAAGGTATCTAGCTATGATATGTCATTTATTGACAGAAGTTTTCCTTCTAGCCGAGGGAATTAATGAAATAAAGAATATTAAAATATACTGCAATGGCTGTTAAAGAAACGAATTACAATTACGTAAGTTATTTATGGGATGAAGAAGAAGCAGCGAATATGGCTGGCGATGAGGTGGCATTATTGATTTATCGTTCAAACCTATTAGGTGCTGATTTGCGCCTGACCAATTACGGTGGGGGAAATACCTCCTGCAAGGTTAACCAACTTGACCCACTTACTGGGCTGGAAACGGAAGTAATGTGGGTAAAAGGCTCCGGAGGTGACCTTGGCACTCTTAAGAAAAGCGGTCTGGCAGCGTTGTACGTGGATAGGCTGCGCAGCCTAAAAAATATATACAGAGGAGTGGAGCATGAAGACGAAATGGTGGCGCTGTTCAACCATTGCATCTATGATCTTGATTCAAAGGCCCCTTCTATCGATACGCCATTGCACGGTTTCCTGCCGTTTAAACATATTGACCATCTACACCCAGATGCGGCTATTGCCATTGCAGCAGCAAAGGACGGAAAAAAAATTACCGAAGAATTGTTTGGGGGCACTGTGGGTTGGGTAGAATGGAAAAAACCAGGTTTTGAGCTAGGATTGCAACTAAAGGCTTGTCTAGACGCAAATCCGGGTATTCGAGGTATCATGTTGGGTTCCCATGGACTTTTTACTTGGGGCGATACGGCCTACGAAAGCTATGTAAGCACTCTTGATGTAATTGAAAAATGTTCTGAATATCTAAACCAAAACTATGGCAGGAAAGGTCCAATATTTGGTGGTCAGAAAATAGAAAGCCAATCAGAAGAAATTAGAAAAAAACAAGCTGCGGCAATTGCTCCAACCTTAAGAGGGCTATGTTCTACAAAACAGCAGATGATTGGTCATTTTACTGATGATGTTAGGGTATTGGAATTTATCAACTCAAATGACCTTTCACGTTTGGCTCCAATGGGTACAAGCTGTCCAGACCATTTTTTGCGTACTAAAATCAGTCCTTTGGTGCTAGAACTGGATTCGGATGCAGATTTGTCTGACGCAGCTTCCATCAGAGCCTCGTTAACTCCTTCCTTTGAAGCTTATAGGCAAATGTATACAAATTACTATGAAACATGTAAGCATCCGGACAGTCCAACTATTCGAGATACCAATCCGGTAGTAATTCTATACCCTGGAATTGGAATGTTCACTTTTGCCAAAGATAAGCAAACGGCTAGGGTAGCAGCAGAATTTTATATCAATGCCATTAATGTGATGAAAGGTGCGGAGGCAGTTTCAGAATATACTTCACTACCTCATCAAGAAGCTTTTAATATAGAGTATTGGTTGTTGGAAGAAGCCAAACTACAACGTATGCCAAAGCCAAAACCATTAACAGGCAAAATCGCATTGGTTACCGGAAGCGCCGGTGGTATTGGGAAGGCAATTGCGAAGAAGTTTGCCTCAGAAGGTGCTGTTGTAGTATTAAACGATATGAATGCCGACCGATTGGAAGGAACAGTAAGTGAATTTGAAACACAGTTCGGGAAAGATACAGTGGCTTCTGTAACATTGAATGTAACCCACTCTGCTGATATTGAACTGGCTTTTACAAAGGCTGCACTTGCTTTTGGCGGTATTGATATCGTGGTTAACAATGCTGGTATTTCCATATCCAAAACCATTGCAGACCATACCGAAAAAGATTGGGATTTACTGTATGATGTATTGGTAAAGGGACAATTTTTTATTACTCAGGCAGCATCTAATATGATGAAAAAGCAAGGTACAGGTGGCGACATAATTAATGTGGTGAGCAAGAATGCCTTGGTAAGTGGTCCAAATAATGCTGGCTATGGTAGTGCAAAGGCTGCACAGTTACACTTGAGCAGGTTGAACGCTGCAGAACTGGGTGCCGATGGTATCAGAGTGAACGCGGTAAATCCAGATGCGGTGATTAGCGACAGCAACATTTGGGCAGGTGGCTGGGCAGAAGGGAGGGCGAAAGCCTACGGGGTTACAGTGGAGGAACTGCCAGCATATTACGCTAAGCGTACATTGCTTAACCAAATCATATTGCCAGAAGATATAGCCAATGCTTGTTTTGCATTTGTTGGGGGGCTAATGAACAAATCTACTGGGAATATGCTAAATGTAGATGGTGGTGTGGCCATGGCTTTTGTAAGATAATTCTAAGAATTATTCTGTGAGCCTGCCAACATATCTACATGGTTTGTTGGTTTCTTCAAAGCAAACAAGTACACAATTTCGTGGATATTACCTTAATCAATCAAAACCACATGAATATTGAACAAAAACATATTGCACAACATAACGATTCGTTAATATCTGCCCATAATCGAAAGCTAGCGTATCTAAAGGAAGATTTTCCCCAGCATGATTTAGAAAGAGCAATACAGAAACTGGTGGATTTTCAAATTGCTATTCCAAGTTGGGCTCTTGGGACGGGGGGAACGCGTTTTGGGAGATTTTCCATCATCGGCGGCGAGCCAAGAAACATCGAAGAGAAAATTGAAGATGTTGGATTGCTGCACCAGTTGAATGCTTCTAGTGGTGCAATATCACTTCATATCCCTTGGGACATTCCACAGGATGTGGCAAAGATAAAGGAGGTCGCTGGTCGGTTTGGTCTTGCCTTTGATGCCGTGAACTCAAATACGTTCCAAGATCAGCGAGATGCTGCCCACAGCTATAAATTTGGTTCGCTGCAACATGTAGACAAAGCGGTAAGGCAACAAGCTATAGCCCACAACATAGAGGTAATTAAGCAGGGCGATAAATTAGGGTCAAAAGCGTTGACGGTATGGCTGGCAGATGGTTCTTGTTTTCCAGGACAGCTTAATTTTAGAAGAGCCTTTGAAAACACCTTACAGAGCTTGGAAGAAATATATGTACAATTGCCGCCAGACTGGAAAATGTTTGTAGAATATAAGGCCTTCGAACCCAACTTTTATTCCACCACTATTGGAGATTGGGGACAATCCTTATTATTAGCCAGTAAATTGGGTAATCAGGCATATACTTTGGTTGATTTAGGTCATCATTTGCCCAATGCAAACATCGAGCAAATCGTTTCCTTATTGCTAATGGAAGGTAAACTGGGAGGCTTCCACTTTAACGACTCTAAATATGGAGATGATGATTTGACCACGGGCAGCATTAAGCCTTATCAGCTTTTCTTAATCTTTAATGAATTGGTAGAAGGAATGGATGCAAGAGAAATGAACCACGCTAAAGACTTGGGATGGATGATTGATGCCTCCCATAATGTAAAAGACCCTTTAGAAGACTTACTACAATCGGTAGAGGCAATAATGCTTGCTTATGCGCAGGCACTAATGGTGGATAGACCAGCTTTAAATAGTGCCCAGCAACGGAACGATGTGGTACGGGCACAGGAGATACTTCAGCATACTTTCAGAACAGACTTTAGACCCTTAGTTGCCGAGGCAAGATTGCGAGCGAATGCCGCTTTGTCGCCATTGGCACTTTATAGAGATTTGGATTATCGCAATCAATTGATTCGAAAAAGAGGTAAGAATACAACCTCTACAGGACTTTAGCGCATGGCGAACAAAAGGAAAATACCTGTAGTGGCTGTTTTCGATGTAGGTAAGACCAACAAAAAACTGTTTTTATTTGATGAGCACTACCGAGTAGTTTTTGAACGTTCAGCACGCTTTATAGAAACGGTAGATGAAGATGGAGAACCCTGTGAAAACCTCGAAAGTTTAAGGCTTTCGGTCTTTGAATCCCTTAAGGAGATATTCAGTCATCCCTTGTTTGATGTGAAAGCAATCAATTTTGCTTCTTATGGTGCCAGTCTGGTGTATATTAATGAGGAGGGTGAACCCTTAGCGCCGTTATATAACTACCTAAAACCCTATCCAGAGAAACTTAAACAGGAATTTTATCAAAAATATGGTGGAGAAATAGAATTCGCATCACTTACGGCCTCTCCAGTGTTGGGCAGCCTTAACTCTGGGATGCAGTTCTATCGTCTCAAAATGGAAAAGCCAGAGATTTATGCACAGGTACAATATGCCTTGCACCTGCCTCAGTACCTTAGCTATCTGATTAGTGGCGTAGCCTATACCGATAAAACGAGTTTAGGTTGCCATACCAATCTATGGAATTTTGATAAACAAGATTATCATGCTTGGGTAGCTGAAGAAGGAATATTGGAAAAAATGGCTCCAATAGTTTCATCAGATCATGTTACTTCGGCTATTTTTACGGGAAGCAAACATGCCGTTGGAGTGGGGCTGCACGATAGTTCCTCGGCTTTAATACCTTACTTGGTGTCGTTTAAAGAACCTTTTGTACTGCTTTCTACCGGAACTTGGTGTATTAGTTTGAACCCATTTAATCAACAACCTCTCACCACGGATGAGCTGTCTAATGATGTTCTTTGTTACATGCAATATCAGGGTATTCCTGTGAAAGCATCAAGATTGTTCTCGGGATATAATTATGAACAACAGATCAAGCGTATTGCTTTGCATTTTAAAACCGATATTACAGCATTTAGGAATGCTGTTTTTCGTCCAGATTATGTTGCTTTGTTATTGGAAAAATACGGGAATAAAGTTAATATTAATTGGAAGGAGCTTCAATTCGCCAGCAGGAACCTAAGTGCTTATGAAAATGTATGGCTTGCCTATCATCATCTAATGATGGATTTAGTAAGTCAACAATACCACTCTACCCAATTGGTGGTAGTTGGCACCAATGCTAAACGTATTTTTGTCGACGGCGGTTTTAGCCGAAACGTGGTATTTATGAATTTATTAGCCATCACTTTTCCAGAGGTGGAAGTATATGCAGCTTACATGCCTCAAGCTACAGCTATGGGTGCTGCTTTAGCCATACACAAAAGCTGGAATACCCAGCCATTGCCAAATAATATCATAGACCTTAAGCTATACACTCCAGTTCAAATAAAAGTAAATTCATGAATTTAGATTATAACCAATCTTATCCCGGTATAGATGACCTAAGAAACAGAGCCAAAAGTAAGATTCCTCGTTTTGCCTTCGAATATCTAGATGGCGGCTGTAATGAAGATGTGAATTTATATCGCAATACCGCAGAGTTGCGTAATATTCAGCTAAAGCCTATTTATCTTAATGAGTATACCGGGGTAGATATGAGTACAACTTTGTTTGGCAAGACTTATTCTGCTCCATTTGGGGTGGCTCCAGTTGGATTGCAGGGCCTGATTTGGCCTAATTCACCAAATATTTTGGCAAAGGCCGCACATAAGCATAATGTCCCCTTTATACTCAGTACGGTAACCACCAGTGCTATTGAAGATATTGCAAAAATTACCGAAGGCAATTTTTGGTATCAGCTTTACCATCCGGCAGAAGAAAAACTGAGAGATGATATTATCCGAAGGCTAAAAGAAGTAGAATGCGATGTTTTAGTTATTCTATCTGATGTGCCAACATTTGGTTTCAGACCACGAGATATCCGTAATGGATTGGCTATGCCACCGCGTATGACTTTAAACAATATTGTTCAGATTATGGGTCGACCGCATTGGGCCTTGCAGACTTTAATACACGGCACACCTTCTTTTGCTACCATGAAACCTTATATGCCAAAGGGCTTAGATATGAAACAACTAGGGGCTTTTATGGATAGAACATTTTCTGGGAGATTAAATAGAGAGAGAATAGCTGCCATTAGAGACCAATGGAAGGGTAAATTAGTTATTAAAGGAATTGCCAGTGCTGAAGATGCACAGCTTGCTATTGATTTAGGGCTAGATGGTATTATTGTTTCCAACCACGGTGGGAGGCAATTAGACGCGGCGGAATCGGCTATAAAATCGTTAACGGATTTATTGCCATTTAAGGACAAGATAACTATGATGATGGACAGCGGGATTCGTTCTGGAGCAGACATTGGTAGAGCATTGGCTGCTGGAGCAGATTTCACTTTCTTAGGAAGGACATTTATGTATAGTGTTGCTGCACTTGGTAATCAAGGAGGGCAACATGCCATGGCAATTCTAAAAAGTCAATTAAAACAGGTAATGGAGCAAGTTTGCTGTCAACAGGTTTCTGGTCTTACAAATCGGAAAGTTTGAAAACGAAAACTATTACTGACAAGTAATTCTAGGACGAGACAGTAAGGAAAAGCCTGGAAATAGGAGGGGAATCTAAACCACGAAAATGCCGAATAATAACTAGGTCATGGCAAATATTGCAAAGTTTTTAAGTTTAATACTTCCAAAAGATCAGATAAAGACCAACCTAATAGATTTGGTATCTTATGCATCAGATGCAGGCTTTTATTGCTTACGTCCTAAAGCAGTGGTATTGCCGAAATCGGAAGAAGAGATAATCAAGTTATTTGATTTTTCTAGAGAACATCAAATACCCTTGGTATTCCGGGCTGCCGGTACCAGTCTGTCCGGCCAGGCCATTACAGATGGAATACTTGTTGACCTTAGCCAGCACTGGGATAAAATACAGGTAGAAGGCAATGGGGCATTTGTAAGGGTTCAGCCCGGAGCGATCGGATCCGTAGTCAATGCCCATTTGAACAAATATGGCAGAAAAATAGGACCCGATCCCGCTAGTATAAATTCTGCGATGATGGGAGGTATTTTGTCAAACAATGCCAGTGGAATGTGCTGTGGGGTGAGTAATAATTCCTATCATACCATAAAATACATTCGTTTCGTCTTGCCTAATGGTAAAAGCTATAGCACCGAAATTGGTATCGATTATGAGCGTTTTAAGCAGGAATGTTCTATCCTCTATCATCAATTATTAGCGTTAAGATTTCAACTCATAAAAAGGACCGAAATATTCGAAAGGATAAGGAGCAAATATCGTACAAAAAATACTGTAGGGTATTCGATAAATGCTTTTATAGATTTTACGGAACCATTAGATATTCTTGCCCATTTATTGATAGGGGCGGAGGGAACGCTAGGATTTATAGCCGAAGCGGTGATGGAAACAATTCCAGATCATCCAACAAAATCTACGGCGTTATTATATTTTACAGATATTTGTTCGGCCTGCAAAGCTATAGTCCCATTGACTAGATCAGGTGCGGCTGCTGTTGAATTAATGGATAGGGCATCGCTTCGGTCTATCGAGGATATTTCGGGGATACCGGCCATTATCAAAACACTTCCAGAAACAGCGGCCGCATTGCTCATAGAGTATCAGGGGGAAAATTCTTTAGAAACACAAACAAAGATTGATAGCTTCCTTTCGATAGTTGCCCAGTTGGAACTGTTAAACGAAGCTTCGTTTACTTCGATCCCCCACGAGCAAGCATTACTATGGAAAGTACGGAAAGGAATGTTCCCTGCTGTTGGGGCGGTGAGAGCAAGCGGAACAACGGTGATACTGGAAGACGTAGCGTTTCCCGTAGAAAAATTAGGGGATGCAATAATAGATTTACAGGGGCTGTTTGGAAAATATGATTATCAAAAGGCGATTATCTTCGGCCATGCCAAAGATGGAAATATTCATTTCGTCGTTACTCAATCTTTTGACACCAAAGAGGAAGTGCAAAGATATGCCGATTTTTTAGATGAAGTGGTGGAACTGGTTGTAAAGAAATATGACGGGGCTCTAAAAGCTGAACACGGAACAGGGCGCAATATGGCACCATTTGTAGAAACTGAATGGGGCGGCGAGATTTATCAGATCATGAGATCTTTAAAAGAGTTAATAGACCCAGAAAATTTTTTAAATCCTGGTGTGATCATCAATTCAGACAAAAAAGCTCATATTTCAAACCTTAAAGAGCTCCCAAAAGTAGAGGAAGAAGTAGACCGTTGCATGGAGTGTGGTTTTTGTGAACATAAATGTCCCAGCAGAAACCTTACCCTAACGCCTAGAAGAAGAATTGTGATAAGACGAGAACTACAGAAGTTTAAGCGCCAAAATAATAGAAAGGATTATAAGACATTGTTAAACGAGTACCAGTATCATGGACTTGATACCTGCGCTGTAGATGGACTTTGTGCAACGGCATGTCCGGTAGATATAGATACCGGCGATCTGGTAAAACGTCTACGTAGGGAAAATCACTCGGTAATAGCAAATAAGATCGCATTGCAAACAGCGAAACATTTCAAGGCGGTATCAGGAATCATAAGGTTCGCATTGGCCTCTGGTATACTTGCCAATAAAATAATTGGGGGAAAAACCATGTTCCGTTTTACCAAGGGCATAAGGAAAATAGTGCCATCCTTTCCGTTATGGTCAAGCCAGCTAGCGTTGGCAAAGGCCATTCCACAGACAAACGAAAAACAAGGCCTAATGGCTAAGGTTGTGTACTTTCCGACATGTATTTCCAGGATAATGGGCGATGTGGACAGAGATGAAAAAGGAGTGATGCAGTTATTTTTGGATGTTTCAAAAAAGGCAGATATCGCAGTGATTATTCCAATGAGTATACAGACACAATGCTGTGGGCAGATCTATTCGTCAAAAGGGTTTAAAGACGCTTACACATACACCGTCAATAAAACCATCAGTGAATTGTGGGAAACGACACAAGGGGGAAGATATCCTGTAGTGCTGGACATTACTTCCTGTACCCAAACGCTGACCAATTGTCGCCCTGCATTATCATTAGTAAACAAGAAGAAGTTTGATGCGCTAAAGATTATAGATAGTTTAGCTTATTTACATGATTATATCGTGCCCAAAGTCAGGATATCAAAGAAAAAATCCCGTATCGTTTTACATCCTGTATGTTCATTACAAAAAATGGATGGATTGGATAGAAGATTTACGGCAATTGCGAAACATTTTGCGGACGAAGTAATGCTGCCTTTGTTCGCTGGCTGCTGTGGAATGGCAGGTGACCGGGGCTTTATCTATCCCGAATTAACGAAGTCGGCAATGCTTTTGGAGAAGGACGAAGTCTGTTCGTCAAAAGTGTATGAAGGTTACTATTCCTCTTCTAAAACCTGCGAAATGGCACTTTCAGAAGCAATAGGCGAAAATTATCAGTCTATACTAAAGTTAGCTGATGAATGTACACTCTAGGAAAGTTAGCTATTGATAGAGTAGATTGAAAACAGTTTTCGTTTTAGAAAAAGTGATGAAAATGGTGGTGTGCTGATAGTTTGTTAGCTAGGGATAACCTAAGCGGCTATCCCGTTTCACTACTGGTTGTAGGAAATAGAAAAAAGCAACTCTTCGCTTTCCGAGTAACCATTTTGTTCGGAGTAGTTTGCAGACTGTTTTTTGTCCAAATCTAGCAGCTTGCCCCGGTCGCCATTTTCACTTTTTTGTACTGGTTTGGACATTTTGTGCAAAAGGATGGGCTTTCTGTTTTCTAGAAAAACTTTGGTATCTGCGGCGGCATGGCCAATCCACTGTGGGTCTACGCCATCGAGGTAATCGAGTTGGTCTTGGTCAAGTTCGAAATGCTCGCTGATCCATAAGCGGAAGTCTGATCCTGCGGTGTTGGCCTCTAGTTGTAGGTCTTGGTCGGACAATTGGTAAAGAGTGGCGATCAGGTCGGCCGCTCCCTGATCGGTGAATGGGAATTTTTCCATATGTGTATTGATTATAATTGCTGAATGGGACAAGGTTAGGGATTGGTTTTGTAAAGGACAATTTTTGATTGGGGACTGGGTGTTTTGGCTTGGGGAGCGGGGCTTGGGCTTTATTTTTTATATTTTTTTGATTTTAACGTTTTTCGATGGTTAGAGAGGTTGTATATTTCTCCAGGTGGGTGCTTGCTGTTTTGGCTATAGTGGTTTCCCACCATGTGGTGGCTGGAACGCAGGATAAGGGTACTTTGGAGATTATCCGGCAGTTGAACTATTATGTGGCGATGGCCTTCAGCTGGCCCTTTACGTATCTGTTGATGTGGTGGATCCATTTTTGTATCAAGCGGCTGGATGTGGCGGTGCCGTGGCAGGTGTATTGGCAGCGCAGGTTGGTGTTACAGCTTCTGTTGTGTGTGGGGCTGGTGATACTGGTGGACTTATTGGTTGTCCGTTTATATTTTTGGGCCTTTGATAACGATTTTTCGGCCAGTGGCTATATGCGCACAGAGCTGTTGATTATTCTTTGGATGGTGCTGTTCATGAACTCTGGGTATACGGCCTGGTTCTTTTCTAGGAACTATTTCCACGGACTGCGGGTGAACAGACACTTGAAAGAGAACTTGGATAGGATTGTTTTGTCACAGGGGGCATCGCCAATACGTATAGATGCCCGCTTGGGTAATAAGCTGTTACAGGTCTCGCTCGATGAGGTGGCCTGTTTCGAGCGGCATGAGAACATCGGTCATGTTCATCTAAAGACGGGCAAGGTATATGTGGTGGAGATGACGATGCCCGCACTTTTGGAGATGTTGGAGGGAAAGGGTTTCTTTCAGATCAACCGTTCTGTACTGATCTCCCTTTCTGTGGTGTATGGCTTTGAAAAATTTGGTAGGGCACAGGGAATAGTATTGTTGGTGGAAGGGGTGGGATTGGAGGTTTCGCTGGTGGTCAGCAGGTCTAGGATGAATGCCTTTAGGGAGGCTTTGGCAAATTTTGGCAATAGCATTTGATTGGTGCCGTTGGCGTTGTTAATATGACCACTGGACAATCTATCTAGTCTGATCTGTGGAAATAGAGAATAAATTGCGCTTGTCGAATTGTAGCGGAATAACTCTTGATCCCATTTATGCAGTTATCTTCTCTTTTTATATCCTTGGACCATTTGGTTATGCTTGTCCTGCTATTTGCTGGTTGCTTTTACCAATTGGCGGTCTTTTTGTACAGTCCGGGTCAGGTTTGGCGTATCTGGCAAGTGTTGCTATGGGGCGTGTTGATGAGCTATAATGTGGTATCTGTTATATTCCCAAATGAGGAATTGCCTGTTCCACTTTCCCTGCAATATATTTTTCGCTATGGTGTCGGTTTTCTTTTGGGGAGTTGTTTTCCGCTATATTTCTATAAGGCACACGGCATAACGGAATTCGCCATTCATGTGAGGTTCGGTCTTCCGGTCTGTTATGGTCTTCCGTTTCTATTGTTTTTTGTTATCATGTTTCCTCTAGGCAAAGACTTGGAGCTGATCCTCTATTGGGTAATGGCGTTGCCCGTAATATATACCTATTCCCTGTTTGGAGTACTGTCATTGGCCGTGTATCGAAAGTTTGGGGAAAAGGGGCGGCTGCATTTTGATGGTAACTTGGAGGAACTACTGTTGTCCTGTATTTCTGTGGCGCCCTGGTTAGTTGCCAGTTTGTTTGTTTATTTGAAGGTAGATCCTTGGGTGGAACTGTGGTGTACGAATATCGGATTTCTATTGGTCTGGCTGCTGATAGTGGCCAGGGACGTCCGTCGGAAGGTGGTGGAACTTCGTCTTTCCGTCCACCATTCTGTGGAGCAGCAGCTGACTTTCCAAGATAGCTGTTTTGCATACGGATTGAGCAAAAGGGAGGTGGAAGTGGCGGAACTTTTGTGTGCGGGATTGACGTATAGGGAAATCGGCGAGCAGCTTTATATTTCTCTGCATACGGTGGACAACCATGTTAGGCACATCTTTGCCAAGGTTGAGGTCAATCGGAAGATGGATTTGCTGGCAAAGTTGCGTCCAGATGGAAATGGCTAGCACCATGGCGTGACTTCACTATTTTCCAAAATGACGTGTTTCCACTATTTTTTCAGATTTGTTAAGGCGATAATATTGTCTCGGAAACGGCGATGTGCCGATATTTGAGATGGTTTTATTTGATGTTGGACGTTTGGATTGCAAGGCGCAGCGTAGGCTCCAGTGGATAGCGGCTGCTTTTGTACTGTTGCTTGCCTATGCGGCTTTGAGCAAGCTGATGAACTATGGAGTTGCCAGAAGGGCGATGTTGGTGCAGGTGTTTTCAAGGGAGATGGCCCTGACCTTGGTATGGCTGGTGCCTGTGGTGGAGCTGTTGGTAGTACTGTTGCTGTTGTTTGTCCGGACGAGGCTACTGGGGCTTTGGCTAGCAACCTTATTGATGCTTTCGTTCAGTGTATACCTGATTATAGCCCATTTGGGTGGGTTTGGAAAGGTTCCCTGTGGTTGTGGAGGGATCTTGGGCAAGATGGGGTATAGCGTGCATTTGGTCTTCAATCTATGTTTTGTGGCTTTAGGTGTTTGGGGTATCGTCATTGCAATAAAAGGGAATTTAATTGATAAAAGTGTTCACTTGGGGGGAAGGAGGTCCGAAAAATAATGGATGAATACTTTGGGAATGGATCTGCCCATTTTGTAAATGAACTTTAATCCGGCTAGTCTTAGAGGTCTCCAGGAAGCCTGGCAATAATCGACCGCCCCTTGGGGCACAAAACTAAAAAATAAGAAGATGAAAACTTTAAAAACAACATTGAAAACAAATCTATTGGGTGTGTTGGCATTGATTGCCGCTTTTACTTTGGTGCTGGGCATGAGTGCCTTTACTTCAGATCAAAGCAAACGTGATACCTATACGTTCTATTATGACGGGCCGGTTCCCGCATTAGCTAGCGATGTGGAGGAAGAGGGCAATTGGGCTTTGGATACCGAAGGACTGGAATGCAATACGGATTTTGAACTGGCCTGTACCATCACTATCGATGAGGCCTATGTGGATGATAGTGATCCAATGGATATCAAACTGGATGCTTCTGCCAATCTTGGAGCCACGCAGGTTGGGGCGAACGCCTATTTGAGCAGTTCGGCAGATACCAATGCAGATATTATCAATCAGGCTGCACCTCAGCAATAAGGTCAGTATCCTTTTGCTTGGGGCATGGAAGTGGGGACGGTTTGTCGTCCCCGCTTTTTTTGTCTGTCACTTTGTTTTAATTCTGCGGCATGCCCGTCTGCTCAATGATATCGGCGGGCAGGGAAAGGGCATACCTTGGAGAATTGGGCTCAAGGGCATAGGTATTTCCATCCATGGTTCTGCTTAGGATGATGTTAGCCCCCTCTTTGTTCCATCGTTTGAGGTCCATCCAACGCAGACCACGCATCAACAGGCTTTTTCTTCTTTCGGTTCTGATTTTGTTTAAGGCATCTGCTTGATCTGTCGCGGTGATGGTGGGATAGTTTACCGTGTTTTTCCAGCGTTTTTTGAAGAAGATATTGAGCGTCTCCATAGCCTCTGTAAACAGGTTTACTTGGGCGAGACATTCGGCTTTGGTCAAATAAAGTTCGTCTGTGGCAAGGCCGCTGAAAAGGGTGGATGAATGGGACGCATAGCTGCCTTTAAAGCGTTGGTTGGTGCCGTTGGCAAGGAAGAACGCTGTACGTCTAAGGTCGTTGATGCTATAGCTAGAGTAGAGTTCTGGCGTGATATTGGCCCTAGAGGGAGTGTGCAGTCCAAATCCGCTGTAAACTTCGGTATAGAAGATGATCTCTTTGTTGAAGGGCTTGAAGGGAACGGCGGCGGTGAGCGAAAAAATATCCGTATCATCGTTATAGTCCATGAGGGTGGATTTGATCGATAGGGCATGTTCGGTTTCGGACAGGGCGGCCTCATAGTTGCGCATATATAGGTTTGTCCTGGCGAGTAGGGCATGTACTGCCGCTTTAGAAGGGCGGAATACATGTTGGGGATGCTCGGGCAAAAGGGGTAGGGCTTCATTTAGATCTTGGAGAATGGCGTGATAGCATTCGGCAACTTTAGAACGCTTGGAAGGAATGTTGAAATCTGAAGAGCGCCTGAGTACGATGCCAAGGTCGGTACCACTTTGTTGGGTATCATAGGCCAACCCAAATTGACCGATGAGCGCCAATTCGTAGTAGGCACGGAAGAATAGTGCTGAACCCATTACATTGTCCCAAACGGAGGCGTTGGCCGTAGTCCTGTCAATCTCTTGAAGTAGGTCTAGGGCAAGGTTGGCATTATAGATGGCTAAGTAGGCTACCGACCAATCGTTCTGGTAGCGGTATTCAAGTGGCTGCCAGATATAGGCCTTGGCAACGTGGTTTAGGGCGGCAATGGAGCTGGGGGCTAGAAAGTAGTCATCTGCCGAACCTTCTCCGTAGGAAGGCGTCCTGACCAGGTTCATGGTGGCTGCATCGTCTAACAGGCCTTGGATATCTGTGAGATTTTGTGGAACGACCAGCTTTTTGTCTGATTTTACATCGAGGAACTTCTGGCATCCACTGGCCAATAGGCCGAGAAGGAGACAGAGTTGGGTAAGGAGGTTTTTATGTTTGTTCATGTTTATTTTTTTTGATTTTTTCACTTGTTCGTTTGTGGCGTTCTAAAATGAACCCCTTAGTCCAAAAGCGATCTGTTTAGCGGGTGGGATTTGGTTATTGTAATCGGGATCAAGTTTATCGCTGTTCTTGCGCCAAAGTATGCCGCCATTCTGTAGTCCTCCGAATACCTCGAGTCTTCTTAGCCCGATGCCCCAAGTAGCGATATTGGGCGTATAACTTAATCGGATATAGCTCAATCGGGCGTGGTCTGCACGATCGGCATGGATTTCCGAAGCATTGTAGATGCCATCCCTGTTGATATTTACCGGGTAAATGAACGAGGGTACATGGGTGAGGTTTTCATCACCAGGCTGTTGCCAACGTTTGGCGTAGTCGCTATGGGTAGCGCCAGAGGTGATCATACTATTATAGTTGATAGAGTTTTTCATGAAGTAATAGGCCAGTTTGAAATTAACATTGACCGAAAGGCTGAACTGCCCATAATTAAAGGTATTGATGATTGAACCAAAATAGAGCGGGCTGGACCTGCCGATAAAGACCAGATTGTTGCCACTGGTAGTAGCCTCGGTAGCCATGGCGGTGTAGTTGGTGCTGGGCTGCCCGTTCAGATAGCCCTGTGGGTTACCATTAGCATCCAGTCTCGCCCATTGGTAGGCGGCAATGCCGTAAAGAGGCTTGCCAATGATTGGGGAGATACGGTTTCCACCGTTGACCAGGCCAGAAAGGTCGGAGCCTGAACTGCGGTAATAGTCTGTGGTCTTGCTCTCATTAATGCTAAAGAAAAGCTGGGCATTCCATTGGAACTTACCTTCTAGGATCTTGCCTCGTAAGTCTAGGTCAATGCCCTGACCTTTCATGGCGGCCACGTTTCTGGTCAGTATGGCAAGCCGTCCCCAAGTAGTGTAGTCGTAGGGGGCGGTACCATACAGGTCTGTTCCCTTTTTTACATAATAGGATATGGTTCCCGATAATCTGTTCCTTTTGGTGGCAAAATCCAGTTTGAGGTCAATTTGCGACAATTGTTCCCATTTGAGTTCTGGATTGTTGATGGTGCCGATACGGGTGTAGCGTAGTCCCGATGTGGCATTACTACCATAAGCTGCAATGGGCAGTGCAGTTCGGGATAGATTGTACTCTTTTTTAAATTCCATAAAGGAAATTGGATTGGAGGAAACCGATTTTCATAAATATTTTGTCGACATCGAATACAAAACGCTCAACAAACATGGCTTTCCTGTTTCAGGGGGTGAACGTTCAGAATTCAATCTGTTGCACGAAATCGGAGATGCACTACAGTTTGATTTGCTGCTGATTGATGAACCAGAATCCTCATTTGACAATTTATTCCTTAAGAATGATGTAAACGAATTGTTAAAGCAAATTTCCAGAGAGATACCCGTCGTTATTGTTACGCACAACAGTACAGTTGGCGCCTCGATAAAACCAGATTTTATAGTTTACACAAAGAAATCAATCGTAGAAAATCAGGTTAAGTATCAATTGTTCTATGGTTATCCTGGTGACAAACAATTGAAAAGCCTTGATGGTGCAGTAACTGATAATTATGATATTATGTTGAGCTGTTTGGAGGCTGGTCAGCAGGCTTACGATGATAGAAAAAATACAATCTATGATATACTTAAAAATTGACGATAATAAAGGGTTTTTCCTCAGGGACGGTGGAGAACAGGAAGGAACTTGGCATGCTATTGATTTGATAACCAAGGAAGATCTCTACTTTTTGTTAAAAAGGGCGGTGTCTGATGATTTCGAGATGGCGGCTTATGATGAGCAAATACTATCCAACAAAGCACATCAGATCATTTACAAAAATTTGTATGAAAAATTCACTGACCTCGTAGCCAATAAAACTCGGTTTAAGGATGAGAGCGATAATTTATATAAAGCGGCACTTGAGAAATATAAGGCAGCGGAATGAATATGGTTAAAATCTGATCAGCTCAAAATGCAAGCAGACTGTCACTTATGAAAGAACAGGAATTAGAAAATGCCTACAACGACCTTCATAAACTGAGTGAAGAATATTGGGGAACCTATTCCTTGAATAAATTTTTCATTCAGATCAATACTAGGAAGCCCAGAAGCGCTGTTCCAAGTTATGATTTTCAGAACCACACATTTAGCAACGCGGATCAGCAAGTTCTTCAGAGGGAAAACTTTCCAGCGCTATTTCATGAGCATGTCCATTATATCCATGAGGTCAGTACAATGGTCGGGATTACTGCCTTTCATTTTGAAATGATTAACAGGGGGGCTTTTTCGGGTTTTGTAAACCTGCCGCAGGATAGTTCCATTAATAAACTGAAGGAAGAGGAACTTAAAGTCATAACCCAAAACAAGCTTCTTTTTACAAGTGTAGACGGCGACCAAGCCAGTAAAGTTAACAGCTTGATCATTTATAAAATCAATGATGTGGAATCCTTGCCAATGTCAATTAACCTACCACTATTTGAAACAACCTTAGAATTTAATGTTCCTATTGTTTTCTTTGATGGTTTTGATACATCGGAAAATACGCATGTAAAGGATAGTCTTTTTTTTGGAAAGTTCTATTTGTATGAAGGAATTCCTTTTAAGCTTGATAGGTTAATGCATAAAATTCTCGGGCGAAAAGCGGGAAACGAAAGTTTGGTGGGAGAGGAATATAAGATTATGGAAAAGGTTGCTAAGTCCATCGTAAACGATATTACCGAAAGAGAAATGCTAGATCTGGCGTCGCTCAGCTTGTCCTACCTGAATGCGGGCGAGTATTTTATCAGTTTTCTTAAAAAATGTCCAGTTAAAAAGCGCCGAGGTAAGTATATCTCCAGTCTTAAAATGGAAGTGTCAAATATTTTGAAAGAAAAGCTGCCGGATGTAAAAGAGGAATTGGGGAATATTGTAAAGGTGTTTGAGAAAAGGAGCTTATTATTTAATGCAATCTCCTATCTTACAGAAACAATGATACAGGGGATCGAGAAACGGATTAAAAACCCAGTATTTGAAATCGATGCAGCGTTTTCAGGTATTACTGATGCCTTACAACAGCACATTAGGATGTGCCCGATGTCCTACCAGTTCGATGAACCTGAGGATACCTATATGCGCGATTTTGCAGGATCTTACAATACTCCAAATCTGAGTAGCGAATTATTGATTTTCTTATGCCATGTTGACTTTTTCCAGAACTATATGGCTGGTCGGGAGGAATATTGCTGTCCCTTATACACATTTTGCAACGAACCTTTACGCCAAAAGAAGCCGGAAATATGCAAAACCAAGCCGAGACTTTCTTATGAGAACCAGAAGGAATTTGGCCGATGTAACTATTGTATGGGTGTTATTTATATGAATGCAACTGATTGCTAACATCAAATAGATGACTAAAATAGCATCTAAAAGCTTCTCGAAGAGTTATTTACCTGAATCAGATTGAATGATTTTTTGTACCTGTAATTTATAGGACTCCATTCTTTTATCTGTTGGATTGATGTGTAGCGCAAAATTAATCTTACCCAGCAAGTGGAGAAGATAGTTTTCCCGCTTATTTTTTGTCTTGCGTAGGTGGTCTTTTAATCCGAACCTAATTAGAAAGTGTACCTCATTCTTGATAAAATTCCTTTCAAATTTCGGGATTTGTGCCTTTTCGTTTACTACGATACCAGTTACCATTTGCCGTTGACTGGATTTTCTGAGTTTGGTCTTATCAGGATTCAGATTTAGCCCAATCTTGTCAAGTTCCGCCTCAACTAAATTACGCATTTTCAAGGATTTGATTTCACCTGAAAATGTAAGATCATCCGCATATCGGGTATATCGGATATTATTCTCAACGCAATAATCCGAAATCTTCCGATCAAATTCTCTTAGAACCAAGTTCGACAGGTATGGGCTAGTAGGTGCTCCCTGAGGAAGGCATTCATTGAAGGTAGTCAGCTTGGCAAGCAGATTAGACATCACACCCGAATATCCCATTTCGGTAAAAATTTTTTCAATATCTTCAAAACGTACTGAATCGTAAAATGTCTCTATGTCGAAGGTAAGTACCCCTTCCTTACTGCGATGATGTTTTACATTTTCTTTTAGTGACCTGTGCTTTACATAAGCTTTTGCAAATTTGCTGACAGGGACTTCTGACAATATGTTTTCCAGTATCCAGGTTTGGATTTCTTTAAGGCTCGGCAGCGGCTCCACTAGTGTCCGCAGCTTTCCGTTGCTTTTTTTAATTTTAAAAGAGCGATAGTAAAATTTGGTAAACCTAGCCGCGCGCTTCAAATAAGTTGTCCTGTATCCGACCAGCGCAGCCAGATTTGCGGTATTGTAGATTACAGGTAAACCTTTTTCTAATATGGGTTTTGCATAATTTAGACAGGCTATAATATTGTCTTCAGAAAAGCCTGATTTCAACGCTTTGGACCTAAATTTCTTTTCGTATTGAGAGAAGTTCATTTGATTTTTTATGGAGCCTAAAACTTGTTTTAGGCTCCTTTAAACAATGGATTAAACATGAAGCAAAATGTCGGAGGGGACCCTCTGGGGAGGAGACTTTTGGTTTATGTTTAATCCACAAGCTTGAAAGCCTGTTCACTTACAAGGGGGATGACAACATCCACCCGCCCCGGAAAACCGAGGAAATTATTTTAAGAATGACAAAGCATTCTGTGCAGGTAAAAATACTTCATCCCTGTCTATTTTCCTAATCTTATTTTTCAGGTCCAACTCAATCCATTTAGACTTATCTCGTTCTTTGATTGTCCCTATATTTTTATCCAAAAATTCCTTGCCTTGATCAGTGAGGATTATCATATCATCTGTATTCGTCAACAAGCCCTCCTCAACGCTGGCCTCCACCATCTCTCCAATTTCGCGGAACGATATATTGTGGTGCCGAAGCAATTTGATGTCTCCGTCTTCATGAATGACGCGCAGGAGTAATACTTTATTTTTTGTTGTCATTAGCTGAAGTTTTCTATCCTTAAAAATGGTGCCCGTAAAGTCTTACCATGGCGCTTAATATTTTTCCAGAATACTGGGAAGGTATTGTTTGGCGTGCGCTTTAACGTAATGGTCCCTTCTGATTCCTCCCAACCTAAACTAAATTTCTTAGAGCCAGGAATAGAATCTTCTATTACCTTCATTACCGCAATCTTCTCTGCAGCGAGGTCTGGCTGGTCATATCCCGATATTCCTTTTGGAAGGATGTTAGGACAATATACCTTATGACCAGAAGCAGATAATTTATTGTAGGTTTCCAACTGACATCCGATTGCTATGATTGCTGCCTGTGCAGTATTGATGGCGTTGTTCTTAAATATTTCTTCCATGCAAGTGTTTACCGTATTGCCACCTCCTATGTAGTCATCAATAAGAAAAAGCATCTCATCTGCTTTCAATTCAAAGGGTGATTGCAGTTCTTCAAAGCTATTGATGACCTTGAACTGTTTTCCCAGATACCTAGAAAGCTTAAAACTCATAGACTTGACATCGTAAAGCAAACTGACAGCACTTTTGATTTTTTCCGCATCCGATGGTTTAGATATCGGAAAAAGGTATATTTTATTTATACCAGTTAGCGCGTCGGGTGTTACTTGGTTAAAAGCATTGGCAATGTTTTCTACATACTCTCCAGATGGAATCCAAAGGTAACGTTCAGTAAGTTCAAGAACCAGTAATCTTTCTTCTGGGCTAAGGACTTCGAGCAGTTCGCAGAAATTGTTAAAGGCAAATTCTTCAAAGTCCTTGTCGAACCATCTCTTATCCTTGAAAATTTTAGTCAGTTTAGTTATTGAAGGAACAACTTCCATTTGGTTAATTTGAAATCGAAAATTTGTTAAATATAATATTTTCATTCAATCAATGAAACCCAATTTCAGTAGTGATAATCTCAGATGATACATTTCGGCCCAAACGAATGTGAAGTTTTTCTTGGTTATGATGTTATTGAGCTTGCTGCTGAAACTAACAATTAGTAGATACACAAGGTATGGATTAATACAATGAACAAATGAATGAATTTTATTAAGCCCAAGAATTACAGAAAAAAAACGTTACGAATACGTTACGGAGCAAAATTTTGTGGTTCCAAATAAAGTGGTTATATTGCCTCTGTAAGTCAGAAACGAAGAATTTCGTCCCATATAGGATGGTTAGAGTGAAAGACTCATAATCTTTTGGTCGCTGGTTCGAGCCCAGCTGGGCCCACAAAAGCCATCCATTCATTTGGGTGGCTTTTTTATGTGAGATAGCCTTCTAATAGCACTTCAGTGCGGTTTTCAAGATTCACGGCAACTGCCGCTATTACAAATTTAATCAATCATGATTATATTCGAAACGTGTATTTTTAAATTGGTTTTGGCGCAGAATTGGCGCACAGTTTATTACATCAAACCTTCCTCTGCCATACTAAAATAACTGTTTTCCGTTACAATCAAATGGTCGTGCACAGTTAAAGACTGATGTTGTTTTACCAGTAAATGCTATATAATGCAGTTAAAAGACCAATAATAATGATAGCACCAACTGCAAAACTGCGAGAGGTTTTAAACATGTTCACATCAATCTCCAATCCTTTAGATTCCGCTGCGCTAACTTTCTGCAACTTGCTGATAATGTACATTCCGATAATACAGAACACAAATACAAACCCCATTCTATCTATAAAAGGAATTTCGTAAATACCTTCGCTGTTTTTTATTGCAAACCCAGTTGAAGAAAGCCAAGATAGATCTGCAAATTTTGGCAACATTTTTAACATCAACGACATGATAAAACCGCCAATCGTTGCGAATAATGCTGCATTAGATGTTGTTTTTTTCCAGAAGAAACCCAGAATAAACATGGCGAAAATACCAGGAGATACGAAACCGGTATATTCTTGAATGTATTGGAAACCACCTTTTTTATCGATACCTAAATGCGGAGCGATAAGTACACTCAAAAGCATTGCTACAATGATGGTTACTTTTCCGGTTACGATTAGATTTTTCTCTGTTGCTTGGGGGTTGAAAACCTTTTTATAGACATCTAAAGTAAAGATGGTAGCGATACTATTTGCTTTACCAGCCAAAGAAGCTACTACAGCCGCTGTTAAAGCAGCAAACGACAATCCTTTTAATCCGGCAGGTAATAAGTTCAATAATACGGGGTAAGCACGATCTGGATTTACCGAGCCATCATGTACCATTTCACTTTGGAAATGCCCTTCCTTATGAAGTACATAAGCTGCTATACCAGGTAAAACCACAATAACAGGCATTAATAATTTAAGAAATGCCGCGAATAATAATCCGCCTCTTGCTGTGTTTAAATCGGCTCCCAATGCTCTTTGAGTGATGTATTGATTACATCCCCAATAGTTTAGATTTACAATCCACATACCACCAATCAATACTGAAAGTCCAGGAAGATCGATATAATTTTCGTTTTCTGGTTTCAAGATCATGTGGAAATGCTCCGAAGCTTTCGAAGTCATTAAGCTGTAGCCTTCTAATATCCCTTTGGTGCCATAGTGTTCTGAAACTAGGTTAAGTGCTAGATAGGTCGTTGCTAATCCGCCAAGTATTAAGAAAAACACTTGAATAACATCGGTATAACCTATTACTTTCATCCCGCCAAGGGTAATGATGATGGCGAAAATAGCAATTGCATACATACAAGCTTCGAGACTGAACCCCGAAATACTGCTAACGGCCAATGCACCTAAGTACAGGATAGAAGTAAGGTTTACCACCACATAAAGTAGTAACCAGAATACGGCCATGATCATGGCTACTGTGCCGTTATACCTTTGGTGAAGGAACTGCGGCATTGTTGCAATTTTATTTTTTAGGTAAACTGGAATGAAAAATACCGCTACGATAATCAATGTTAGTGCGGCCATCCATTCGTAGGTGGCAATAGCCAATCCCATTTTAAAGCCCGAACCACTCATGCCTATAAACTGTTCTGCGGAGATATTCGATGCGATTAAAGATGCACCGATAGCCCACCAGGTTAACGATCCTTCGGCCAAGAAATAATCTTTAGAATCTGATTTAGGAGATTTCTTTTTGTTGTAGATGTATAGGCCATAAGCGGCTACAATTACAAAATATACCGCAAATACGATATAGTCTTTTAATTCTAGTAGGTTAGTCTTCATACTATTTCGTTATGCTATAGTGTTGTAATATTTGTAAGTACAGTTGTTGCGATTGCTTGAGAACCGTTTCCGGTTTCCACTACGTAAGCGCTTGGTGATAAATTAAATTCTCGGAGGTAAGCGGCACTAATTTTAGAAATAAGCTGATCTATTTTTTCTTCTTCAACAATGTTAATTGTGCAGCCGCCAAAACCACCACCCATCATTCTGGCTCCTAAAACTTCATCCAAAGCTCTAACCTGGTCTACCAAAAAATCAAGCTCTTTACAACTTACCTCATAAGCCTTGCTTAAACCGTCATGAGTTTCAAACATCAGCTGGCCAAGTTTAGTTAAATTGCCACTTTTTAATGCTGATGCAGCTTTTTTTACGCGATCTATTTCTGCTACAACATAGCTACATTTAGAATAAACCTTGTCATCTTTAGGTTTCACGTATGCTAATAGCATTTCTTCAGTGGCATCTCGTAAACATGCTACTGAAGGATGATATGCTTTAATCCACGAAACACCCTGTTCGCATTGTGACCTACGTTTGTTATAGGCGGAATCGCTTAAAGAATGCTTTACGTTGGTGTTAAAGAGAAGTAGTTTGTAGCCTTCTAGTTTTAAGGGGATATACTCATATTCTAGGGTCTGACAATCTAGCATCATAGCATAATCTTCTTTGCCAAATACCGAAGCAAATTGATCCATAATACCGCAATTTACACCCGCAAATTCATGTTCGGCCTTTTGGGCAATTAATGCTAAGTCTATTTTTGGAATATTGATTTGATGAATATGAGCTAGAGCGTATGCGGCAGCACATTCAACAGCAGCAGAAGAAGACAATCCTGCACCCAAAGGCACATCGCCGTAGATATAAAGATTAAAACCCGTTAAAGCAAAATCTCTTTTCAAAAATCCGTCCACCACGCCTAGGATATAATTTGCCCAAGATTTCTCAGATTTTTTGACGTCCTTAATATTACCAATATGTTTTTCCTGGTAGCTTTCGGAGAAAAGATGGATTTCGTTGTCTTCTCTCTCTGCAATAGCTACGTAAACGGCCTTGTTAATTGCTGCGGGCATTACTAAACCACCATTGTAATCAGTATGCTCGCCAATAATATTGATACGACCTGGTGATTTCACCAAAATAGGTTCGGCACCGAAAATATTTTTGAAAGCTTGTTTAAGCTGTAACCGTTCCATGTTGTTGTGCTTTACTTTTATAGTGTTCGGTTGATAGTTCTTTTAAGCGAATTGCCGCATACTCTGGTGTAATGTCACGTTGTGGGTTAGCTAACATTTCGTAACCTACCATAAATTTCTTTACAGTAGCAGAGCGAAGCAACGGCGGGTAAAAATGCATATGCCAGTGCCATTCTGTATGATTTCCGTCATTTACTGGTGCTTGATGCATTCCGGCAGAATAAGGAAACGATGTTTGAAAAAGGTTGTCGTACTTACTGGTGATTATTTTAATAGTTTCTGCTAGCAATTCCTTATCTTTTGCATCAAAAGCATTGATATTCTGGACATGCTTTTTACTTACAATCATTGTTTCGTAAGGCCAAACTGCCCAAAATGGTACAAGAACTACAAATGCATCGTTTTCAAATACAATTCTTTCTTGTTTCTCTAACTCCACAGCCAGATAGTCTTTTAATAAACTACTTTTATTGATAGCGTAGTACTTTCTTTGGCGTTCGGTTTCTTTGATGATTTCCACAGGTAAATCGCTTTGTGCCCAAATTTGCCCATGTGGATGTGGATTACTACAACCCATAATCTCACCCTTATTTTCAAAAATCTGAATGTATTTGATCCAGCTGTTGCTGGCGAGATTTGCAAATTCTGCTTGCCAAAGGTCAACCACTTTGGTTATTTCTGGTACACTTAGCTCTGGTAAAGTAAGGTTATGTTTTGGACTAAAGCTAATTACCTTACAAATACCTCGTTGATTTTTAGCTACCAGCAAATCGTTTTCATTGTATCCTCCGTCAGATGTATCTTCTAATAAAGCAGAAAAATCGTTCTTGAAAACAAAACTTTCCTTGTAATTAGGATTGGTATCTCCATCAGCTCTGCTATTGCTAGGGCATAGGTAGCATTTTTCGTCGTATACTGGTCTATTGTCTTGGGGTAAATCTTCCACTTTGCCCTGCCAAGGTCGTTTAGTTCGATGTGGAGAAACCAATACCCATTCGCCTGTAAGTATATTTAATCTGCTATGTGGATTCTCTTTAAGGTTGTTTGAACTCTCCATATTATTAATATTTGGTTTTAAGATTTGGCTAATCTACAGATAAAATATTAAAAGTCAATATGACTATTAATATTTTGGTTAGGATCGTTACTTTTGGAGAATTACTTCAATAATTGAACAACCGAAAAATGATTGAATATTCTAGTCAGCCGCATTACCTTGTTGCAGTAGATTGTATTGTGTTTGGCTTTGAGGAAGGACGATTAAAACTGTTATTGGTAAAAAGAGGGTTAGAGCCCGAAATTAACAAATGGAGTTTAATAGGGGGTTTTGTTGGCCCAGAAGAAAGCACTGACGATGCGGCCCTTAGAGTTTTGAAAAAAAATACTGGGCTTGAAGGTGTCTATTTAGAACAGTTAAAGGTTTATGGCAAACCAGATCGTGATCCTGTTGAGCGAACGCTCTCTGTGGCTTATTTCGCACTCATCGATATTCAAAAGTACAGCAAGCAGCTCAATGCAGACTACCAGGCAGAATGGTTTTTAATTAATGAAAGTCCACAATTGATATTTGATCATAATGCAATGGTTGCAGATGCTAGACAAAGGTTGCGATACAAAGCTGCATTACATCCTATATTATTCGAATTACTTCCCAAAAAATTCACGCTTCCACAATTGCAATTGCTTTTTGAAGAAGTGAATGATATGAAAATAGATACCGGTAACTTCAATCGGAAAATTAATTCGACTGGTCTATTAATCAAGCTAGATGAAAAAGATAAATCGAGCTCAAAAAAAGGAGCATTTTATTTCAGACTTAATCATAAAAAATACCAATCAGCTTCTCATTTGATTTTAAACTTAATTCCGGGGTCGAAACTAGATTTATGATTTGATTTCTATTTCTTGATGTTATTCGGAAAGTGTGTATCCCTACCAAATTTGGTATCCTATGCCTTATAAAAGACTTTTCTGTACAAAAGTGAACCATTTCTGAACAAATTAGTACCGTACAAAAATGACTGTTTATTTACTTTCGCAACGTAGTATTTCTATTGATTACGTTGAAATCATAAATAGTGCACTGGGTAGATAGATAGTTTATAACCTAAACCAAATAAATTGTATGATAAAAATTGATCTGAGCTTACTGGCTTTATTACGCTTTCTTTTTTTTCCAGCTCAAATTGCTTACAATCCACGTTTGTTTAGAAATTATCTGCAGAGATAACTGTAAAGATTGAGTTTTATTAAGTGATTCTAAAAGTTATAATATTATAAGAAATGATTAAATCTGCGCTGTTGTTTTTGATGTGTCTTCCAGTATTTGCTTACGGTCAAACGGGTACTGTCGATAAAGAATTTAACAGCGTTAACGGAGGCACTGCTCTCATTAAACCAAAATACGATAACAAAACCGTATTGCGTAATCCCCTAAATGGATGGGCAATGTACGCTTCCCGTAATGCAGAAGAGTCTTATTGGGATACTGAGTTTTTTGTACCAGAATTAGGCCATACGGTAAAGGCGATAGAATATGCCTCTGCTTGTTATATCCGTACCAGTTGGTCTTCGTTAAATCCTCATGATGGTGTGTATGCTTGGAATAATCCGAATTCTAAAATAGCAAAGCTGATCAAAGGCGCTGAAAAAAGAGGTTTGCCTGTAGCATTCCGTATTGTTGTAGATGGTAGGGACCAAGGCCAAAATACGCCAGCCTTTGTGTTCGATGCTGGCGCCAAATTTTATCTGGAAAATCCTGAAAACCCGAATAGACAAACACCTTATCCGCAAGATCCAATATTTAGAAAGTACTACGCCAAATTTATCGAGGCTTTCGCTAAAGAATTTAACGATCCTAAACGCACTTCGTTTATTGATGCTTATGGTTTAGGTAAATGGGGTGAGGCACATCATGTGGTTTATCAAGATCCAAAAACAGCAAAAGCATTAGACATCGAAAAAACGAAAGAAGAAGTATTGGATTGGGTAACCGACCTGTATTCGAGAACTTTTACTAAAATCCCTTTGGTCATTAACTATCACCGTTTGGTTGGGCATCCAGAAAGTTGGGCGCCGGCAAATCCTAATAGTGAGAGATTGTTGGAAAAAGCCATTGCAAAAGGCTATAGTTTAAGACATGACGCTTTCGGGATGACTGGCTATTACCGAGGTTGGGAAAAAGATTTTGCGAAGAAATGGAACTTCAAGCGCCCAATTATCATGGAAGGTGGCTGGATTACCTCGAAAACACATAGCTATTGGACTGATCCAAGTGATAAATATCGAAAGGGTCATCCAGAGGACGTGCGAAAAGGCGAATACGAGGCATCGAAAGAGGCACACGTAAATATGATGGATTTTAGGGTAGGAGATACTGAATCTTGGTTCAAGGAATTTGATTTAGTACAGGGATTTATCTCCAACGGAGGCTATCGCTTGTATCCGGATGAAGTAAAACTTCCTAAACAGTTAAAAAACAATACTACTGCAAACATTAAACACCAATGGCAAAACATGGGTTGGGGCTATTTTCCTAACAACATACCGCAGTGGAATTACAAATACAAAGTCGCCTTCGCCTTGCTAGATGAGCAAAATAAGGTAAAACAGTTTTTTATAGATCAAAAAGCGGAACCTTCCAAATGGTTAAAAGGTAATGCTATGACTAATGATTTAAAGGTTACGATAGCAATTCCAAGGGGAAAATATACTTGGGCCGTAGCCATTGTTGATACAACAAAAGATAACCAACCTGCGATAAAATTAGCTGTTGATGGCGAATTAACACCAAGCGGATGGGTAAAGCTAACCGAATTGAAAGTACAATAACGTGAAGATAGATGATGAAAAGATTTTTGCTATTGCTTATTTTTTTGATGTCATTTTATGCTGCAAGTGCACAATCTGGTATTTACAGTGCGCTGCGTAAAGACACCCTGGTGGTGGGTAATAAATGGATAGAAAGAAAGTTTCTTTGGAATAATGGCAACCTGATCACTTACAGTTTAACTGATAAGTCTGCCAAGCAAACTTGGTTGAACAGGCTCAAAACTCCCGATTTTCAGTTAACAAAAGATGCAGCTTCAAATGGAACGTATGCTTCGAAAGAAGTGAAGGAAACCGCTATTCATCCCAATTATTTGGCTGTAGAAGTGAACGTTTCATTAGGCACATTAAGCGTTCGAAAAGTTTATCGTGTCTATGAAGATAGTCCTGTAATTGCTTGTGATATCTATCTAAAAGGCAGTGCTAATTTAGCTTTAGATAGCAAGGCAATTAATGCAGAAGACAGAAAAAATATTGAGTTTGCAGAAGACATGAAGTCTCAGCAAATGTCGGCCATTTTAGATCAAATTAAGCTGGATGGATTTCATTGGCAAACTAAAATTGTTGAGTTTTTTGATGTGACGGATTGGAACAACAACCTGATCCAAGAGAGGAACATCATTCCTTACCGTAAAACCAACTACAGAGGGAATTTATTGGTAGCGCATAACAATGAAAACAATAAAGGCTTTTTCTTTTTGAAGGAAGCGCCAACATCTAGTGTACAGTTGGCTTATCAGGGTTATGATTTTACTACCGATTTCGGTCATTTCACTGTGGGCGGATTGGGATTAACTGCTAAAGACATCAAAACTGAGGAGTGGAGCAAAGCTTACAGTAGCGTAATTGGTGTTTACAGTGGTGGCGAATTAGAACAGTTAATCGCCTTGCGTAACTATCAAAAAAACGTTCGAAAGTTATTGCCTCAGCGTGATGAAATGGTGATGATGAATACTTGGGGAGATCGTAGCCAAGATTCGAAAGTAAACGAAAAATTCAGTTTGCTGGAAGTAGAGAAAGCCGCAGAATTGGGGGTGTCGCATTTTCAAATTGATGACGGTTGGCAAATAGGCAAAAGCCCTAATTCTGCAGTTGCTAAAGGTTCTTTTAAAAACATTTGGGACAATCCAGACTACTGGAAACCAGATCCTGCAAAATATCCCAATGGTTTGCATCCTATTGTGAAACGAGGGAAAGAATTAGGCGTAGAAATTTGTCTGTGGTTTAACCCGAGTGTACAAAACGATTATTCAGATTGGCAAAAAGATGTGAATGCAATGGTGAGTTTGTACAAGCAATATGGCATCCGAACATTTAAAATCGATGGTTTGGCTATTCCAACCAAGCAATCAGAAATTAATTTGCGAAAGTTGTTTGATGGCGTATTGGAGCAAACCAATAACGAAGTGGTGTTCAATTTAGATGCTACTGCGGGTAGGAGAGCGGGTTATTACACTTTCAATGAATATGGCAATATCTTCTTGGAAAACCGTTACACCGATTGGCAGAATTACTACCCGTATTGGACTTTGAGAAACTTATGGCAATTGTCTAAATACGTTCCTGCGGAGAAATTGCAGATCGAATTTTTGAATAAATGGCGAAATGCGGATAAGTATGGTAAAGACATTTTTGCGCCAAACAATCATTCTTTTGATTATTTATTCGCAACTACCATGGCTGCTCAGCCTTTAGCTTGGTTCGAAGGTACAGGTTTGCCTAGCGAAGCATTAAAGGTTAAAGATTTAATCAAAGCTTATCGAAAAATACAACACGACTTTCATTTAGGAACCATTTTGCCTATTGGCGATGAACCTTCTGGCAGATCATGGACTGGCTTTCAATCGCTGAATGGAAACAAAGGTTATTTCATTTTTTATAGAGAGAATACTAACGAAGCAGTTGGCGCTGTGAAAACTTGGTTGCCTGCCGGTACAAAAGTGAAATGTACGCCAATATTAGGCAACGGAAAAGCCATCCAAACCATCATTGCTAAAAACGGCACTATCGAAGTTACGCTTCCAAAAATTAACGACTTCGTGATGTACCGTTACGAAATCAACAAATGAGACCAAAAAATATGAGAATTATCCTTACCACATTTTTACTAGCCCTTACCATCTGCTCTTGGGCACAAAAAAGGTACCAGTTAAAATCCCCCGATGGGAAATTGGTAGCTTCTATTTCTTTGAACGACAAGATTAGCTACGCCATCACCCATCAGGGAGATACTATTTTAAAACCTTCTGTCTTAAACATGAGCCTAGATAATGGCACTGTTTGGGGCAAAAACTCTCAATTGAAAAACGCAAAAACGAACACCCATCATCAACAGATTAATGCGCTGTTTTATAAAAGAAATCAAATTGACGACCATTACAATGAGCTTGTTTTGAGCTTCAAAGAGAACTTCAACCTCATCTTTAGAGCTTATAACGAAGGTATCGCTTACCGATTTGTATCTACCAGCGATAAAGCAATTACCATAAAAAATGAGGAAGCTGTTTTCAATTTCACGAAAGATTTCAACGCTTACGTACCTTATGTAAAAGGAAAATTTAAGGATATCGAAAGTCAGTATTTCAATTCCTTTGAGAACGAATACACCTATACGCCGCTGAGTAAAATCAATGCTGATAAGTTGGCTTTCTCGCCTATGGTAGTAAGTTTAGATCATGGCAAAAAGGTTTGTTTAGCAGAGGCTGATTTGGAAAGTTATCCAGGCATGTACCTGACCAATACCAACGCATCAACTTCTTTGCAATCTAATTTCGCTCCTTACCCAACAGCAACTAAACAAGGTGGCCACAACGAGTTGCAACAATTGGTTACCGCTCGTCAACCTTATTTGGCTAAAAGTAAAGCAAAAGCTCAATTTCCTTGGCGTATTGTGATTGTAGCCACTAATGATAAGCAATTGGCGGATAATGACATGGTTTACAAATTGGCGGCACCGTCAAGATTGGCAGATGCTTCTTGGGTTAAACCAGGTAAGGTAGCTTGGGAATGGTGGAACCATTGGGGCATTTCAAATGTAGATTTTGAAGCGGGTATCAATACGGAAACCTACCAGGCTTATATCGATTTCGCATCTAAAAACAAGATTGAGTATGTGATTTTAGATGAAGGATGGGCGGTAAACAAAAAAGCCGATTTATTCCAAGTAGTACCAGAAATTGATTTGAAGAAATTGATTGCTCATGCAAAAGCTAAAAATGTCGGTATCATTTTATGGGCGGGTTATTATGCTTTCGAAAGAGATTTAGAGAAGGTTTGTAAACATTATTCGGAACTGGGCGTAAAAGGTTTCAAGATTGATTTCATGGATCGCGACGACCAGCAAATGGTAGACCTCCATTACCGTGCTGCAGCAATAGCGGCTAAATACAAATTGATGTTGGATTTCCATGGTACTTACAAGCCAACAGGCATCAACAGAACTTATCCAAATGTCATCAATTTCGAGGCTGTACATGGTTTAGAGCAAATGAAATGGACTGGTCCCGAGTTAGATCAGGTAACTTATGAAGTTACTTTTCCTTTCATCCGCATGGTGGCTGGCCCGATTGATTATACACAAGGTGCGATGCGTAATGCTACGAAAAGAACACACCGTGGTATCAATGATGAACCTATGAGCCAAGGTACCCGTTGCCGTCAGTTGGCGCAATATGTCATTTTCGAATCGCCGCTGAACATGCTTTGCGATAGCCCAACCAATTACGAAAAAGAGCAGGAGTGTACCGATTTTATTTCGGCAATTCCAACCGTTTGGGATCAAACTGTTGCCCTTGAGGGTGAGATTGGCAAGTACATCGCCATTGCCCGTAAAAAAGCAGATACATGGTATGTTGGCGCCATGACCAACTGGGATGGCCGTCAACTGGAAATCGATTTTTCTTTCTTAGGCGAAGGAAATTATGTTGCCGAGCTATACAGAGATGGTGCCAATGCCAATCGCATCGCCTCAGATTATAAAAAAGAAATCATCACTATTCCTGCTAACCGTAAAATGAGCCTTGCTATGGCTAAAGGCGGTGGTGTAGCAATGAAAATCTATAAGAAATAACACAAAATGATGAAGCCTAGAACCCTTTATTTAGCCTTATCCCTGGTTTTTATTCTGACTTTTTCTAAATCTATCGCACAACAAACCATGACCAACGTTTATGGACGAAATGTGCAATCGTTAAACGGAAAATGGGATGCCATTATTGATTTGTACGATCAGGGTAGAAAGAACAAGATCTATCTTAATAAAAAACCAGAAACGAAAATTGATTTCTACGAATATTCATTTGATCACGGACTTCGTTTAAACGTCCCATCAGATTGGAATAGTCAAATGCCAGAGTTGAAATATTATGAAGGCACCATTTGGTATGCCCGTCGTTTTTATGTAGCAAAATCAGCTAACAATCGCATGTTCCTATATTTTGGAGCGGTAAGCTACCGTTGCAGAATTTACCTGAATGGTAAAGAAATTGCACAGCATGAAGGTGGTTTTACGCCATTTCAAGTTGAGGTAACCGATGCTGTAAAAGAAAAGGATAACTTCTTGGCGGTTGAAGTGAATAACACTCGTCAGGCGGATGCAATCCCAGCAATGGCTTTTGATTGGTGGAACTACGGCGGTATTACCCGCGATGTATTTCTGGTTAGTACGCCAAAAGTTTTCATCGAAGATTATTTCATCCAGTTGGATAAAACCAAATCAGATAAAATCAACGCTAGCATTAAACTTTCAGAAAAAGTTAATCAATCGGTAACCATCGAAATTCCAGAATTGCAATTGAAGCAAACGCTAAAAACAGATGCCAATGGCGAAGCGAAAACTTCATTTGCTTCTAAGAAAATCAAACGTTGGTCGCCAACTTCGCCAACCTTATACAAAGTGAAAGTTTCTAGCGAAAGCGATCAGGTAGAAGAGCAAATCGGTTTCCGTAATGTTTGGGTAAAAGGAGAAGATATTTATTTGAACGACAAGCCTATATTCTTGAAATCAATCTCTTTTCACGAAGAAATTCCACAACGTAAAGGTCGTGCTTTTTCTGAAGCTGATGCTGTCGTATTATTATCAGAAGCCAAAGCATTAGGTTGCAACATGATCCGTTTGGCGCATTATCCGCAGAACGAATATATCGTAAGATTAGCCGAAAAAATGGGCTTCTTGCTATGGGAAGAAATTCCAATTTGGCAAGGCATCGACTTTAAAAACGAGGCAACCAAAGAAAAGGCTGGCAAAATGATGCGTGAAATGATTATGCGTGATAAAAACCGTGTTGCTTTAACTTTCTGGGGCGTAGCTAACGAAACGCAACCTTCTGCGCCTCGTAATGCTTTCATCAAGACGCTCATCGAAACGGCTAAATCCATAGATACCACCAGATTGATTACGGCGGCCTTCGATTTAGTTCGTTTCAACAAAGAAAGACAGGTTTTTGTCATGGATGATCCGTTCATCAAAGAATTGGATGTAGTGGCAATCAACAAATACATGGGCTGGTATCATCCTTGGCCGGTTACGCCAGATAAAGCAATTTGGGATGTAGCCAAAGGCCAGCCTTTAATCGTTTCTGAATTTGGTGGCGAAGCACTTTATGGTAAAACAGGCGATGCCGATGTAGTGAGTTCGTGGAGCGAAGATTACCAAGCCACTTTGTACAGACAGAATTTAGAAATGTTTAAGCACATTCCAAACCTACGGGGTACTTCGCCTTGGGTACTATTCGATTTCCGTTCACCATTCCGTTTTCACCCAACTAACCAAGAAGACTGGAACCGCAAAGGTTTAGTTTCTGATCAAGGTTACAGAAAAAAAGCTTGGTATTTAATGAAGGAATATTACGATAGTAAATAACAAAATCGTCATTTCGAGGTACGAAACAATCTTAAAGCTATTTGTTAGCGACAGTTGTAAGATTGCTTCGTACCTCGAAATGACGAGGACAAAAAGAAATAAAAACTAACACAAAACCCACAAATGAACATATATAAAAACCTAACATGCCTACTTTTGATGCTTTTTTTGATGCAGGCTTGCGCATTAAAGGCACAGACCGTATCCGTAGATTTATCTGGCAAATGGAAATTTCAAACAGATGTAATGGATTTTCGAAGGGGATCTCTTTCTCCTCGTTATAACCACGTATTACAGGAAGAAATTCAGCTTCCGGGCATTACCGACGATTACAAAATTGGCTACAAAGTACCTTATCAATACATTGATCGTTTAACGAGAAAGTACGAATACATGGGGCCAGCTTGGTACCAACGTGATATCGAAATTCCAGCAGCTTGGAAAGGCAAAAAGATTTTCATGTATTTTGAGCGTACACATTGGTTAAGCTCTATTTATGTAGATACCAAAGAGGTAAGTGCCATTGATTACATCAGTGTGCCACACAATCACGATTTAACCAACTTTGTAAAACCTGGCAAAACGCATCGTATTACCGTTTGTATCGATAATAGGTTTCAGTACAAAACCCACAAATGGAACCACGCACATACCGAATTTACCCAAATTAACTGGAACGGTATTTTGGGAGAAATGAAATTGATGGCGATAGATCCAGTTTATATCGAAGACCTGCAAGTATATCCAAACATTGCAGATAAATCTATAAAAGTTCGTTTGCAAGTTAATAACGAAACCAAAAAGCAGTTTAAAGGCAAGGCTTCGTTCACGATCAATGGTAAAAGCTATAACTTGAAAAACGAGCTTGCTGTGGTGAGCACAGACTCGGTAACTGTTGTAGAAGCCAATATTCCAATGGGGAAAAACGCCAAACTTTGGGATGAATTTAACCCCAACGTTTATGAAATTACTGCTCAGCTAGCTACATCTGATGGTAAAACCAACTATCAACATGAAAAAGCGACCACCTTTGGTTTGCGAGAAGTTAAACAAGGGAAAAACCATGTGGTACTTAATAATCGCCCAATTCATTTAAGAGGAAATGTGGAGAATGCAGTATTTCCTAAAACGGGACATGTACCAGTAGACGATGCTTCTTGGGAACGCATTATGCTGTTGATGAAAGATTACGGCATGAACCATTTGCGTTTCCATTCTTGGTGTCCACCAAAAGCAGCTTTCCGCATGGCGGATAAACACGGAATTTATTTTGAAGTAGAAATGCCGATGTGGGGTAAAGATGCTGAACCTGATGAAGACCGCTACAACTTTTTCCGCAGGGAAATGAGAGCTATTTTGAAGGAATATGGCAATCATCCATCCTTTGTTTTGTATTGCAACGGTAATGAAATCACTGGAAATTTCGATTTTATTGAAGAACTAACCTCTGATGCCATCAAGTTAGATTCTCGACATTTATTTAGTGGTTCTACCGCTCGTACTCGAGTAAAATCAGATCAATATTATGTATCGCAGCAAACCAACAAAGGACCGGTAAAAGTTTACGAAGGTTTGCCAAATACCGATTGGGATAGAAGTGCCGAGTCTGACGTAGATGTGCCGGTAATTTCTCACGAGTCGGGGCAACGTTGCGTGTACCCAAATTTTGAGGAGATTAAGAAATACGCCAATAGCCCAGTAGAAGCAAGAAATTTTGAAGTTTTCAGAGATATGCTACGGAAAAATGGCATGTTAGATCAAGCTAATGATTTCTTCAAAGCTTCTGGTGCTTTAACCGTTTTAGAGTACAAAGCGGTAATTGAAGCTTTGTTGCGTTCGTCTAAATCTGCTGGTTTCCAGTTGTTGTCAATCAACGATTTCCCTGGGCAAGGTTATGCACCAGTTGGCATACTTGATCCATTTTGGGATAGCAAAGGCTTGGTTACACCAGAAAAGTTTAGAGAGTTTTGTGCGCCTACAGTTGCTTTATTGCGTTATGAGAAAAGCAGCTTCTTCAATTCAGAAACTTTTGTTGGCAAAGCCGAAGTATACAATTTCAGCAATGCTGCCATTAAAAATGCCAAATTAAAATGGTGGATCACTGATGCAAGCGGTAAAGTGCTGCAAAAAGGGAATTTGAAAAGCCAAACCATTGCTAACGATAATGTATCGCCAGTTGGCGAGTTTTCGATACCATTGAAAGGCATCAGCACTTCTCAAAAGCTAACCGTTCATTTATCGGTTAACGATCAAATCAAAAACAGCTGGGACATTTGGGTATATCCTGCACACGAAAACCTAATGAAATCTACTGCCGAAGTGCTTTATACCCATGTTTACGATGATGCCGCTAAAAAACAATTGGCACTAGGTAAATCGGTGGTGCTTTATCCTGCTCCGGCAGATGTAAAGGGGCGTAAGTCAATGTTTCACAACCATTTCTGGAACCCAATTATGTTTGCCTGGGCACCAATGACGATCGGCAATTTGGTTCACAACGATCAACCAATGTTTAAAGATTTCACAACATCGTACCATACCGATTGGCAATGGTGGGACATATTGAATAATGCGAAGGTAATCGAAATGCAAAGCGCACCCGAAAAATTACGCCCATTTATTCAAGTGATAGATAGTTATGATAATAACCAGAAATTGGGTATCGGTTTCGAAGCTAAAGTGAATGGTGGAAAATTATTGGTATTGGCGGTAGATACGAAAACAGATATGGACAAACGTCCGGCTACGCAGCAGTTATTGTACAGTATAGATAATTATGTAAAGAGCGGTAAATTCTCGCCACAGGTAAACGTGGATGAAAAATTTATCCAATCGTTTTTAAATAAATAAGAAAGGAAAGTGATGTGGAGAAAAATTGCATTAGGAGTAACGATGTTGGTCAGTCAGACTTTGATGGCTCAGGAAATCGTATTCAACCAAAAAGCAGCTTTAGCGAAAGTGTATCAAAAAGCCGTAGAAGCTGATGGACTGTTGCCTATGAACGATTTGAATGTGGATTTTGGTTATGTGCTTTATCAAGCTGAAATTACCACGCAAGCGGAAAGTGAAGATTTGGAGTTGGAAAATGTTCGCGATTATGCTGCGGTTTACGTAGATGGAAAGTTGCAGGGTCGCCTAACGGATAACCATAAAAAAATCGCTATTAAAACAACTCCGGGCAAGTATTTATTACAGATTTATGTGGAAAACATAGGCAGAATTACTTATGGTCCAGAAATTACAGACAACTCCAAAGGTTTGTTTGGCGAAGTCACTTTAGATGGAAATGAAATTTCGAATTGGAAAATGATCCCCTTGAATATCAAAAAATTTCCCATCAAAGATCTAAAATTTGAAAGTCGTAAGGAAGCAGCAACGCCAGGTTTTTACAAAGGGACTTTTAAGCTCGACGAGGCAAAAAAGACTTACTTAGATATCTCTGGATGGGGTATGGGCGAAGTATGGATCAATCAAAAATATGTAGGTTCTTATTGGGAGGAAGAAAAGCAACGCTCTATTTTAATTCCAGCGGAAAATTTAATGCAGGGAGAGAACGAGATTGTAGTGTTCGAACTGAAAAACAATCAACAAAAAACAATGAAATTATCGCAAACACCTGTTTTTAAATAGAAATGATAAAGAAAATTAGCTTAGCATTAGCAGTAATCACTACCTTAATATTTTCGAGTTATAAGCAAGAAAAGCCACTTTATAAAGACGCCAAACAGCCTATTGAGAAACGCATAGACGATCTATTAGCTCGCATGAATTTGCAAGAAAAAGTAATGCAGTTGAACCAATATACATTGGGACGTAACGATAACGCCAATAATATGGCGGATCCTGTGAATGGTATTCCAGCAGAGATTGGCTCGCTAATTTATTTTGGTAGCGATGCTGATTTGAGAAATCAAGTGCAAAAAAAAGCGATGGAGCAAAGCCGTTTGGGCATTCCTATTATTTTCGGTTACGATGTGATCCATGGTTTCCGTACCATTTACCCAATTTCTTTGGGGCAAGCCTGTTCTTGGAACCCTGCTTTGGTGGAGAAAGCCTGCGGCGTAGCAGCGCAAGAAGCTAGAATGTCTGGCATAGACTGGACTTTCTCTCCGATGATCGACGTGGCAAGAGATGGTCGTTGGGGCCGTGTAGCTGAAGGTTATGGCGAAGACACTTACACCAATGCTGTTTTTACCGTGGCTTCGGTTAAAGGTTACCAAGGAAAAGATTTGTCGAGCGATAAGAACGTGGCTGCTTGTTTGAAACATTACATCGGTTATGGCGCTTCAGAAGCTGGGCGTGATTATGTGTACTCAGAAATTTCTAACCAAACACTTTGGGATACTTACATGCCGCCCTACGAAGCGGGAGTGAAGGCTGGTGCGTTAACTTTGATGAGTTCGTTCAACGATATCAGCGGAACGCCGGGCTCTGCGAACCATTACACCTTAACAGAAGTATTGAAAAAACGTTGGAAACACGATGGGTTTGTAGTTTCAGATTGGGGTTCGATTGAACAACTTCGTCCGCAGGGTGTGGCTGCCAACAAAAAAGAAGCAGCATTAAAAGCGTTTACTGCTGGTGTAGAAATGGACATGATGAACAGAAGTTACGATAACCATTTGGGTGATTTAGTGAAAGAAGGAAAGGTTTCAGAAGAACTATTGAATGATGCGGTGAGACGTGTGTTGAGATTGAAATTTAAGTTAGGACTATTTGATCGCCCTTATACGCCAACCACTACCGAAAAACAACGTTTCTATCGCCCTGAGAGTTTAAAAATAGCAGAACAATTGGCGGAGGAAAGTATCGTTTTGCTTAAAAATAAGGATAGAGCATTACCGTTAACCTCAGCTAAAAAAATTTTAGTAATTGGCCCAATGGCAAAAAGTCAATGGAATTTATTGGGTTCTTGGGCAGCGCAAGGAAAGTCTGATGATATCATTAGCATTAGCGACGCTTTGCAAGCAGAATTTAAAGGCAAAGCCGAAGTGTCTTATGCTTTAGGTGCTGATTTCGATGGTCAGGATAAAAAAGGTTTTGAAGAAGCGAAAGCTTTAGCTGCAAAATCGGATGTGATTGTGTTGTGTTTAGGGGAGAAGAAAAATTGGAGCGGTGAAAACGCATCTCGTTCAACCATAGCATTACCACAAATACAAGAAGAATTGGCTGTCGAATTGAAGAAATTGGGAAAACCTATCATTTTGGTATTGTCTAGCGGTCGCCCGTTAGAGTTAAACAGATTAGAACCCATTAGTGATGCCATTTTAACGATATGGCAACCCGGAACGCCAGGTGGTAGGCCATTATCAGGTGTGTTATCTGGTCGTGTAAATCCATCGGGTAAATTAGCCATGACCTTTCCTTTCTCTACCGGACAAATTCCTATTTATTACAACTACCGCCAAAGTGCTCGTCCGCACCAAGGTAAATATCAGGATATCCAAAGCACACCTTTATATGAATTTGCCCACGGTTTAAGCTACACCACTTTCGAATATGGTGATTTAAAAGTTTCAGCAAATCAAATTAAACGTGGCGAAAAACTAACGGTAGAAATTCCAGTGAAAAATACTGGAGATAGAGACGGTGTAGAAACGGTGCACTGGTTTATTCAAGATCCAGTATCCACCATTTCTCGTCCTATTAAAGAACTTAAATATTTTGAAAAACAGCTGTTGAAAAAAGGAGAAACCAAAACTTACAAGTTTGAGGTTGATTTACAGCGAGATTTGAGTTTTGTAGATGGCGATGGCAAGCGTTTTTTGGAAAACGGCGAGTATAACATCATCGTTAAAAACAAGAAAATTAAAATAGAAATCGTAGATTAACGCTCTACAAATGAGAATTTGTTTAAATTTCGCCTGTACTTTGCCTGTCAGTCTGAGCTTCCCGAAGCATCGGGACAGGTAGTTGAAGACAACTTGTTGAAGAATGTTTTGACAAGCTCAACATGACACCGACGCTTTTAGCAAGTGAAATTTAAACAGTTTTTAAAGATGAACAGCTTTTGTGAATAGATGAAGAAATACGTTCTAGTTGCTTGTTTGATTACACTACTTTTTCAAAGTGTTTTTGCCATTGATATTTCGAAATATCGCTTTCATATTATGCCCGAAACTTCCTACTACGGCGGCATACAAAGTATTGCAAAAGACAGTTTGGGAAGAATGTGGTACACTGGGCCAGATGCGCTTTTCATGTACGATGGCAACAGTTTTTATCAGCTAGATGATGTTGTTTTTGCTATTAAACCTAAAGGAAAATGGGGCTATGGTTCTATTGTTAGAGATAAAACAGGAAATTTGTTTTTGAGCTCTGGCCACGGACTGCTAAAATTTAATTACCAAAAATTTTCGTTCGAAGTAGTGGTTGATGGCATCATCCGTTCACTTTGCTTGCACAATGATGGCAAACTTTACATGTTCTCTGGCGATAGCTTAAAAAGTTACGACCCAAAAACCCAGAAAGTCGAAGGATTTAGGTTGCCCAAAAATCAATCTTACAATAACATCGTTAGCTTAAACGGAAATGTGTTTGTAACCCAAGAGGCTGCTCTTTTTAAGGTGCAAATGAACAGCCGCCGTTTGCTACCATTCGCTAATTTTGGTGCAACAACCAATGCCATTAACGATGGTTTGGTGTTCGGTGGAGCTTACTATTTTCTTACACACAGGGGTGGTATACATGTTACAGATGCTGCGGGAAATTTGATGAAACGAATTCCGGTAGTAGTTGCTGGCAACCAAACCATGCTATCTAAGAAAATTTACATAGACCAAACTGGCATTATTTGGGTAGCTACGCAGGCTGGTTTATTCTTTTATGACCCAGTTAAGGAAACTAGTAGTTTCCTTCGCATGAATTTGAATGACGCCTTTTCACTTCCTAACAATTCCATTTGGACCATTTCCCCAGATCCACACCAAGGCGTGTGGATAGGAACTTATGGTGGTAAAATTGCTTACTGTTCACTTTACGATTCGCAGGTACGTTATTTTAATCCCAGTCCTGGAGGGTTAAACCATCCAATTATCAGTAGTTTCCAAGAAGACCATTTGGGCAATATCTGGATCGGTACCGAAGGTGGAGGCCTAAACTATTGGAACCGGCAAAGCGACACTTTTAAGCATTTTCTGAAATCTAAAAGCAATTCGCCTAACTCAAACATGATTAAGCGGTTAAAGTTCGATCAAGAAAACAAACGTTTATCGGTTTCGGCTTACAGTGGTGGTGTTGCTTATTACGATATGAACGCAAGTGCGTTCCGTAGCTTAGATTTTATATCGCCAGAAAGTAAACAACCATTAACGGTGTATGATTATGTGCTCGATCAGCAAGGTACCTGGTGGATGAGTGATCCTGATAAGACATTTTTCTACAGAAAAAGAGCCAACAGTGCTATTGAACTGGTAAGAGTAATAGGCAACAACGGTAAGCCAATTAACTTAGAGGTAGAAGCCCTATATTTTGATAACCAAAATAATTTGTGTTTGGTTACCCATCAGGGTTATTATGTGGTGCAGCCCAATACTTTAAAGGTAATTAAGCACTACCTTATTAAAGATCCATCTTATTCTGCAAATTATTTGTGTAGTTTTCTTATCGCATCTAACGGAGATTTATGGCTTGGTACTTTGGGCAAGGGTATCAATGTGTTAAAAAAAGATGGTAGTTATGTAAACTATAGTGCCACCAGTGGATTTGCCGCAAAAATGGTATTCGGCATACTCGAAGATGAAGTATCTAAAAATATTTGGTTAAGTACCAGCGACGGACTTTATTTTTACGATAGCCGTACCAAGAAGTTCGAAAAAGCGAGGTTTTACCAAGAAAACAGCTGTGGCTCTTTCTATATCCGCTCTGCTTATAAAACAGCCAAAGGCGAAATGCTATTTGGCGGCACCAATGGATTCATGCTTTTTAATCCAGCCCAACTCAACAAAAATCCTCAAAAGCCTAAAGTATTTTTTACCGGTTTTTTTGTAAATAATATTCAAGTAACGGCTAATTCAAATCCATCGCTTTTAGCTAAAGACATATCTAGTGTTTCTAACCAAAAAGAAAATCGCATACAGCTTGCTAACAGCCAATCAAATGTAGAAATTAGGTTTTCTGCAAATAGCTATCTATCAGCAAATAAAAACCAGTTTGCCTACCGCATGAAAGGACTGGGAGAAAAGTGGCAAATTAGCCATGCCAATCAAAAATCAGTGCAGTTTCTCAATCTCCCTAGCGGCGATTACACTTTCGAAATCAAGGCATCTAACAACGATGGTTTGTGGGGTGATGAAATTTCTAGACTGTATATTCATGTAGATCCACCATTTTTTCTGTCGTGGTGGGCATATTGCTTTTATTTTGCGGCATCGCTTGCTCTACTGTTTTTTATTGCCCGATATTACACCAATAAGAAAGTTTTTAAAGAAAGATTAGCCCTACAAGCCCTCAAAGAGAAAAATATGCGTGAATTAAACCAAGCTCGCACAGATTTCTTTACCAACATATCTCATGATTTAAAAACGCCATTAACGCTGGTTATTCAACCTTTAAAACAGTTGAAAGAAACTTTAGCTACCAATGACAGTGCAGTGGGCTACATGGGCTTGATTGAGAAAAATGTGTCGAGAATACAACGGATGATCAGTCAGTTGTTGCGTTTCCGTGAAATTGAAAGTCAGAAAATCACGCTTAATCCGCAGGTTGGAGACTTTATCAACTTTGTGAAAGACCTTTTCGGACTTTTCGAACTTTACGCCAACAAAAAACAAATAGAAACCAATATTGCTGCTCATAAAGATAATTTATACGTTGCTTTTGATTACGATGTGATTGAAAAAATACTAACCAATTTGTTTTCAAATGCACTAAAATACACCCCAAACAAAGGTTATGTTGGTGTACGTATTTACAGTTCTACCAACCAAGAAAAGGAAAGATTAACAGATAGGATAGACGAGCAAGAAGCCGAGTATGTTTCTATAGAAGTTTTAAATAGTGGTGATGGATTTTCTGAAGAACAGATTGCAACGCTTTTCACTTCGTTTAACCGTTTATCATCGCAACGGCCCACATTCGAAGAAAGCTCTGGTTTGGGATTGGCCATTGTTAAAGAGCTTGTTGAAGTATTAAATGGTAAGATATGGATGGTAAACAAGGCAGATAAAGTTTCGTTTACCATTATGCTGCCGCTGATGAAACAGGCTGGCTCTGGAGATATGCAATCTACCGTTTACGATTATACTATTTCGGAGATAGATGACATTGTAATGCAAGAGACTGAAGAGCCAGCAAATGGTGCCACGGGAATAAAAAAAGCAGATAACATTTTGTTGATTGAAGATGATCCGCAATTGCGGGCTTATGTGGAGCAGCGTTTGGCAGAAAGATACCACGTTTACACTGCAAGCGATGGCCTAGAAGGGATGATTAAGGCAGAGAAGATTTATCCGCAATTGATTATTACTGATTTGATTATGCCTAACAAAAATGGTTTGGAGGTTTGCAAGAGCCTAAGGCAAAACTTTAAAACTAGTCATATTCCCATCATCATGATTTCTGGAAATGGCGATGATAACCAAAACAAAATTAAAGCTTTGGAGTATGGCGCTAGTGTTTTTATAGATAAACCTTTTGATGTTGATTACCTAATGCAGCAGGCGGAAACTATTCTCAAAAATCAGCAAGAACTGAAAGAGAAATATAGTAAACGCATACAGGTAGATCCATCTAATGTAACGGTTACCTCTATGGACGAAGAACTACTGAGAAAAGCGATGAAGGTAATTGAAGAAAATATTGCCAATGCCAATTACTCGGTAGAAGATTTTGTGTCTGATATGAATGTAGGCAGAACCATCTTGTATCAAAAAATTCACGACATTGTGGGGATGTCTATCAAGGAATTTATCTTGAATATCCGCTTAAAAAGAAGTGCTTATTTGCTAGAAAAATCTGATTTAACGGTTGCCGAAGTTGCGTATGAAACAGGTTTTAATAACGCTAAGTACTTTAGTGTTTGCTTTAAAAAACAGTTCGAGTTAAGTCCTTCTGAGTTTAAGAAGAAAGCAGGTAAGAAGTAGTATTTCTTGGCAATGGCGTTGTCAAAGTCTCTTGGTCATTCCTACGTCGTCATCCCCGCGAACGCGGCGATCTTAAAGCGCTAAAAGTTTTTTTGTTAAGATCTTAAATTGGTTCTACAGCGTTAAGATCCCAGACTAAATCTGGGATGACGTTCTTGGTAGTGGTAGTGCTAAAAACTTCTCAAGGCCCAAAAGCCTTCAAATTTCCATCTGAAAGTACAATTTGCTAGAAAAATCTGATTTAACGGTTGCAGAAGTAGCGTATGAAACAGGCTTCAATAATGCAAAATACTTTAGTGTTTGTTTTAAAAAACAGTTCGAATTAAGTCCTTCGGATTTTAAAAAGAAAGCAGGTAAGAAGTAGTATTTCTTGGCAATGGCGTTGTCAAAGTCTCTTGGTCATTCCTACGTCGTCATCCCCGCGAACGCGGCGATCTTAAAGCGCTAAAAGTTTTTTTGTTAAGATCTTAAATTGGTTCTACAGCGTTAAGATCCCAGACTAAATCTGGGATGACGTTCTTGGTAGTGGTAGTGCTAAAATTTTCTCAAGGCCCCAAAAAATGCTCAAATTTCCATTCTAAAGTACAAAAGCGAACCATTTCTGTACAAAAGTGAACCCTTCATCGTAAGCGTTTGTGGTAGTTTTGAAGATGCCAAATCTCAATTGGTACCAAATATTCAAGCTTAAACTAATGAACAAAAAAGGAACACACATTTCATTGCTATTACTTATCTCATTAATTATTGTGGGGCAAGTTAAGGCTCAATCACTTAAAAAAGTAATCGATAAAGCTTTTGAAAATGCCGAACAACAAAGTTTGATGATGGCTAAGAAGTACCAAGATCAGCAGGGTAGATTGCCTAAATCTTTTGAAAGGGGTAAAGATACTTCATCTGACTCTAGGTGGTGGTGCAGTGGCTTTTTTCCAGGTTCGCTTTGGTATTTGTACGAGAATAGCAAGAAACAACAACTGCTTGATTACGCAAAAATGTACACTGATAGGGTAGAACGCGAAAAGTACACCACCGATAACCATGATGTAGGCTTTATGCTGTATTGCAGTTTCGGTAATGGCCTACGTATTACGGGCGAAGAACGTTACAAAGAAGTGCTGTTAACTGGTGCAAAATCATTAGCTACCCGTTTTGATCCGAACGTAGGTTTAATCCGTTCGTGGGATCATAATACAAACGTTTGGCAATATCCAGTAATTATCGATAACCTTATGAATTTAGAATTGCTGCTTTGGGCTGCTAAATACTCCAAAGATGAAAGGTTTAAAAAAATCGCAATTTCACATGCGGATAAAACTATGATCCATCATTTCAGACCAGATTTTAGTTCGTACCATGTAGTTTCTTACGACAAAAAAACTGGTTTGCCACATAAAAAGCAGACCCATCAAGGTGCAGCTGACGATTCTGCATGGAGCCGCGGACAATCTTGGGGCTTGTATGGATATACCTATTTGTACCGCGAAACTAAAGATGAACGCTATCTGGAACAAGCAAAGAACATTGCCGATTTTTTAATCAACCACCCAAATATGCCAAAAGATTTTATTCCTTACTGGGATTACAATGCGCCACAAATACCCAATACCACTCGCGATGCTTCGGCGGCAACGGTAATGGCGTCGGCTTTAATTGAATTAAGCGATTTTGTAGATGCCAAATTAAAGCGCAAATACATGCAAGTGGTTGATACTCAAATTAGAACTTTAGCATCTGATGAATATACCGCTAAACGTGGCGAAAATGGCGATTTCATCTTGAAACATAGCACAGGTGCCTATCCTTTCAAATCAGAAATTGATGCGCCTTTAACCTATGCCGATTATTATTATTTAGAAGCCCTAACAAGATTAAAGAAAAGGTTATAAAAACATAACAAATAATAGTAAAAACAAGTATTCTTGCTTTAAAATAGTGTTATCATCAAAAAAAACAGTAATGTATATTCCTAGAAAAGTTTTATTTACCATTTGCTTATTCCTACAAAGTATAGCTGCATTAACAGTTGTTGCCCAAAAATCAAATGAAACTTACCTCAGTCCAAATAATTATAAAACTGGTACACAATCAGAACGTATACAAAAAGCCATTAACGATGCGAAGATAACTACAGGAAAAGTAGTGATCCCAAGATATGATGCCGTTACCAAAACCAATGTTTGGTTAATCGATCAAGCAATTTTGCTGCCTGCAGATTTTGAACTGGAACTGAATAACTGCAAAATCAAACTATCAGATAAATGCAGGGATAATTTCATCCGTTCTGCTAATGCAGGTTTAGGAATTAAAAATATCGCTCCGCTAAAAAACATTAAGGTAATTGGTATTGGTAATGTGTTGTTAGAAGGAGCCAATAACCCTCGTTCTACGGGAGATCATAACAAAACCTTGTCTTTAAATCCAGATGGTTTTGGCCAATCTTTTGGTACCGATGCGGGCAAACCCAACGAAAACCAAAAAGGTGGCTGGAGAAATCATGCCATCATTTTCGCCTTTGTGGATGGCTTTCAAATTAGTGGCATAACATTAAAAGATTACCATGGCCATGGTTTGGTAATGGAGCGTAGTACCAATGGTGTGGTTAAAGATATTACTTTCGATGTGCGCCAAGCGGTTAATGTTGGCGGAGTAGAAAAACAAATCCTTAACCAAGATGGAATGGGCGTACGTTTTGGCTGCAAAAACATCATCATTGCTAACATTAAAGGTAAAAGTGGCGATGATTTTATTAACATCGGTTTAACTGATACAGGGGTAGAAGCAGGTAAAGAAAATGTGAATGTGGTAAGCGGCTCCATCTATGCAGGCGAAAACGATAACATCGCTAACATCTATCTTCAAAACTGGCAAGATTTCTATTCTCTTTCGCATCGTGCCATTCGTATCATGCCCGTAGGTAGACTAAGAATAAGCAATGTTTTTATCGAAAACATGATCATCAGCCCTTTATCTAAAAAAGGTTTAGAAGCTGAATATGCGCAAAACATCAACGGTTTATTTGTAAGAAACTTAGTGAGTAATTTTCAGGTAAAAGTTAAAGGAATAGCAAACGCTAGTTTTAGAGATATTTTTTATACTGGCCAAGGCGCTCCAATTGATATTGAGCAAAGTGAGCGTGTAGTGGTAGATCATGTAAAAAATGTTAAACCCTAAATAGGAAGTAAAAAAGGCCTTTTTCATGGTTGTTTGAGTAAAAAATAGCAGAAAACCTTTCGTTTGTACAAAACCAAACCATTTTCGTACAAAAGTGAACCCTCTGAATAGTTGATGCGGATAGTTTTGTCTTAACCATTATAACAACCAAACCGAGTATGAAAACTAATCAGTTAATAGCTATTGCTATTTGTAACCAAACGGGCTGCTCAAAGGTAATAGCCCCTACAAAAATCCAAACACCAGTTACTTATTCATTAAAACCTACAACTGGTCAATCTACTTATTTAACGAGCTTGGTAGAAACTATGCGTAGGGTATTGCAAAAGTTTCAGTTTTTCAAGATCTAAATACGATAAGCTGTTAAAGGAGCTGTAAAGTTGCAACCAGTTCTAAACATTGGCGATAGTAAAAATATCAAAGAACCAATTAAAAGGCCTATAAGGTAAATCACGTGAACCAAATTTCTTCATGTAAAGTGAAGAAATCAAATGTTAAAGTTTTAAATCCTAACCAAAATAAATATAAATGATAAGAGCATTACACATTAAGCTTAAAAGCTGGTTGATGATTTTAGCCATCATGCTACTAGCAACAAATTACGGCTATTCGCAAAGCACAGATCCGGTTAAAGTTAAGGGAAAAGTTACCGATGAAAAAGGAGAGGTGCTAGTTGGCGTTTCGGTACTTGTTAAAGGAACGCCCAAAGGTACTTCTACCGATACCGAAGGAAATTACACGATCGAAGTTCCTGGAAATGCAACTCTCGTATTCTCCTACATTGGTTTCGATCCGCAAGAGTTCAAGGTCAATCCATCAGGAGTGATCAATGTAAAATTGAGTGGAGACAAAGTATTAGATCAAGTGGTAGTAGTGGGTTATGGTACTGCAAAAAAGAAAGATTTAACAGGAGGCTTGGCTGTAGTAGGTAAAGAACAATTAAATATGGTCTCTACACCAAACTTGATGGATCGTTTGGTAGGCCAAGTGGCGGGTTTTACCATTACTACAGGTAACGCAGCACCGGGAGCGGGACAAACGCTACTTATTCGTGGCGAAAACTCGTTGCAAGCCAGCAACAATCCTCTCATTATACTAGATGGTATTCCATATAGCGGCTCATTAACAGATTTAGATCCAAATAATGTGGAAAATCTAAGTATTTTAAAAGATGCTTCGGCGGTAGCTATTTACGGTTCTAGGGCGTCTAACGGTGTAATATTAATACAAACCAAACGCGGTCAATTAGGCAAGGCAAGCGTTAGTTACCGCGGACAGCTCGGTATTGCAGAACCTATGCAGCAAATAGAAGTTATGGGACCTAATGAATATATTAGGTTTCAACAAGACATAGGAAGATTAAGACAGGGGTTTACTGGCGATTTGTTGGATCCCATAGCTGGACAAATTATTAGTGTTACCGAACGTGGCAACTATGCCAATAACATTACCCATAACTGGCAAGATTATATTTTTAGAAGAGCGATGACGATGGATCATCAACTGAGTGTATCTGGTGGTACTGCTACCACAAAATATATGGCGTCTTTAGCTGCTTTAGAACAAGATGGGGTAGTGTATAATTCACGGTTGTCTCGTTTAAACATGACTGCCAATTTAGACCAAACTTTTAATAAATGGCTAACAATTGGTGTAGGTATGCAATACACTAGAAGAAGTGATGGTGGGGTAACACCTAATATAGAGCATGCCATAAAACAAAGTCCTTATGGTAGCTATAAAGACGAGGCCGGTAATTACGTGCCCGAGCCTATGGAGTATTCGCTAATTGTAAACCCTATGCGCAACGTAAATGCGGTACAAGATAGGTACAATAATAACTTTTTCCTTTCTGGTTATGCAGATATTTTGTTGCCAGTTAAGGGCTTGTCTGCAAGATCAAACTTTGGTTACAACTACAGAAGTGGCTTTACTGGCACTTACTTTGGAAGAGATACTTTTGATGGCAGAGAACAAGCAGGACTTGCAGGAGGTAGGGCATCGGTAAGTAACTCGCACTACTACGATTACACTTGGGAAAACCTATTGAAATACGAAAGAACTTTTGGTGACCATCGATTAGATGCAACTGGTTTGTTTAGTATGCAACAAACCAAAAGTTTTAACTCTTCGCAAAGTGGCGAAGGTTTTGTAACCGATGATAGCGAATATTTCATGATGAATACTGCCGCACGTAATATCATGAACGATACTGGATTGTCTGAAACCGCTATGCTTTCTTATATGGGGCGCTTAAATTACGGATATAAAGGACGCTATTTATTAACCCTAACTGGCCGTACTGATGGCGCTTCTGTTTTTGGCAGAAATAACAAATATGCTTTTTTTCCAGTAGCGGCCGTGGCTTGGCAAGTGGGCGAGGAGAGTTTCTTAAAAGGAAAGGTAAACTGGTTGGACATGCTAAAACTAAGGGTTTCTTATGGTGCCAATGGAAACCAGGCCATACCGGCTTACAGGACCTTAGATCGTTTGTACTCTAACGTAAAGTATATTTGGGGCGATGATGGTACTGCCGTTAATACGGCTTACTTAGCCAGCGATGGTGTGGGAAATCCGAATTTGAGATGGGAAACCACTTACTCAACCAATATAGGGCTAGATTTTCAATTATTTAAAAATAGGATAAATGGTTCTGTTGATGCGTATAGTTCTAAAACGAAAGACCTTTTGATGCAGCGTACCGTTCCAATTATGAATGGTTATAGCAGAATTTGGGACAACATTGGCTCCACTCAAAATAGAGGTATAGAGCTTACTTTAAATACAGCAAATATAGATCATAAAGACTTTAAATGGAGCTCTACCGCAGTATTTTCGATGAACCGAGACAAGATTGTAGAGCTAAGGGGAGACGGAAAAGACGATATTGGCAACAACTGGTACATAGGAAAACCTTTAAGAGTATTTTTTGATTACAATATGATTGGAATATGGCAAACAGGCGAAGATTACACTATGCAGCCTGGTGCTGCTGCCGGTGCCGCTAAATTGGAAGATCTAGATGGTAATGGAACTATTGATGCTAACGATAGAAAAATTATTGGTTCTAAAAACCCACGCTATACCGCTTCCTTTGCCAATAGGTTAAGCTATAAAAACTTTTATGCTTCTGCATTGGTAACTGGTGTTTTTGGCGTATGGAGAGATGATCACATGGCCAACATGGGTGCCTGGACTTTCGGAATTACCAATTATGTACATGGCGCCAATTATTGGACACCAGAAAATCCTAATGCCACCATTGTATCGCCCGGTTATCTGAACACTCAGGGACATGGTTATTACAAAAAAGTGAATTACGTACAAGTTAGAAACATAACCTTTGGGTATCGTGTTCCACAAAGCATTGCTAAAAAAATAGGACTAAGCGGTATCGATGTTAATGCAAGCGTGAACAACCTACATACTTTCTCTAATATCAGGCAGGTACTTAACTACGATAACACTTGGATGGCATCATATCCAACCGCACGTTCTTATATGTTTGGCCTAAATGTAAACTTCTAATTTAATACAATACGAAAATGAAAAATATTATTAATGCAAGTTTAGCGCTTATCGTAATCATCTCATTAGGCGGCTGTAAAAAGTTTTTAGAAGAAGATTTAAAAACAGAATTAGCCCCAACCAATACCTACACCAGTACTTATGGTTTCGAAGTAGGTAGTGCTGGTCTTTATGCCTTAACTCGTTCAGAGTATAATACCTACGGCGAGGGCGGTGCTTACATTCACAATGGCGCTGCCCCTTACGAGGCCTTGCAGGCAGCAACAGATATTGCCGATGTAATTAATAGTGATGCCTCCTTAATGGCGTTTGCCAACCTTACGCTTACACCTAGAGAACGCTTTGTAGGTACCTATTGGAATTGGGCATACAGCCTAATCTCTTCGGCCAATTTAATGCTGGTGTACTCAGAGCAGAATACAAACTGGGACTCGCCAACGGATAAGGTTCGTTTTCAGGCTGAGGCCCGTTTTTTTAGGGCGTATGCTTATCGTACATTGGTTTATCTATACGGCGATGTACCTTACGTAGAAACAATTCTTTATGATTTTCAATTGAATTTTACCCGTACACCTAAAGCCGAAGTAATAGGCCACATGGTGGATGATTTAAAGTTTGCTGTAGACCACCTGCCAACCAACCCAGATCAGGTAAAAGAAGGTAAGTTAACTAAATGGGCTGCCAGCCATTTGTTGAGTGAAGTTTATTTATTGCAAGGCGATTATCCTGCTGCAGAACAAGCTGCTTTAGCGGTAATTAACAGCAATTATTACGATTTAATGGAGACTAGGTTTGGCGTAAATAAAGATAACAAGGGCGATGTTTTTAACGATCTTTTTTTAGAGAATAACCAAAATAGAAAGAGTGGAAATAGAGAAAGTATCTGGGTTTTGCAATTTCAGTTTAACGTAATTGGCGGTGGTACCAATTCTGATGATTGGACACGTAGAGCGTGGATACCAAATTACTCTTCTATTAGTGGTTTTGTTTTGGCCGATACTTTGGGTGGCCGTGGTCTTGGACAACTAGTGCCAATGAAATGGTGGACAGGTACAAACCGTACCAATGCCACTGGCAATGTACCAGGTATATTTACCAATACAGATATCCGTAACTCAAATTATAACATTAAAAGAGATTGGTACTATAACAATGCAGCAGATGCAGCTTTGTTTGGCAAAAGAGCACCAATTACCGAACAAACTTGGTTCACTACTAAAACATTGTTTCCGGCAATTACCAAATTCTTTTACGGCCGTGCAGAGAACTTGAGTTTAACTGGCAGTTACAAAGACCGTATGAAATTTCGTTTGGCCGAAACTTATTTGCTACTGGCCGAGGCTTATTTGGGGCAAAGCAATCCTGGAAAAGCTGCCGACGCCGTAAATGAAGTACGTAGAAGAGCTGGTGCTGGCGATGTGAGCGCAGCTGATATGGATATGGATTTCCTTTTAGATGAGCGCATTAGAGAATTGGTAGGAGAAGAAAGTAGAAGGTTTACGTTGGTGCGTACCAAAAAATATGTGGATAGGGTTAAACAATACAACCCAGCAATTGCGAGCAAAGTGACAGAAAATCATGCGTTGTGGCCAATTCCACAAGCTATTAGAGATGCCAATACAGGTGCTCCATTCCCTCAAAATCCGGGATATCAATAGGCGAAGAATATTTCGACAAAGATCTAGAGTTTAAAAATAGAATAATGATTTTGATATAACGACATCATGAAAACAACAAAATATTTATATAAAACCTTATTGTCTTTTTGCTTTTTGCTCGCCCTTTCGGCCTGTAAAAAAGAAATTAAAGATATTCCAAAGGTTCAAGAAAAAATGGAACTTAAAGTTTCATCGGCCGACATCGTGTTAGATGAGAATAACCTTGCTAAAGATATAGTAACTTTTACTTGGGCACCTGCAAGGCCTCAGTCTGATGATCACATGGTAACCTATACCACTAGACTAGATGTGGTAGGCAACAACTTTGGTTCATCTACCGCCATTATGGCTTATGAAGACGATGGCGTATACAGCAAAAGTTTTACATCAGAGCAATTACAAAATTGGGCAAACGAAAAATGGGGTATTGCAGCCAATAAGTCGTTTACTTTAGAGTTTAGGGTAGTAGCCGAGTGGGAAGGTGGTGCAACTTTCGAAGCGCCAGAAGTACGAACCATCAGGGTAAATGTAACGCCTATCAAAACCGTAGTTTTCGATGCCGATAAGGTATTCTTGGGTGGCTCGGCAATTACGGGCATCAACAGAATTGAAATGCCTAAAACATTAGAGAATTTAAACCAATATGCTTACGTATTAAACTTGCAACCTGGTAATTTAGAAATCCCGATAGAATATAATGGTGCTACTAATTATGTGGTTTCTTCTGATGCGAGTACAGCCTTGCAAGATGGTGCTCCTGTAGCCATTAAAATTAGGGAAAATGTATTTGCTTGGAAAATTGAAACTGCCGGCGAGTACCGCGTAGTGGTAAACATGCAAAAAGCTACAGCTACTATTTATTCGCCAGCTATGGCGCTAAGCCCAAAAGTAGTAAACTGGAACGGAGATGGCTCCGTGCCACAAACCACTACCGTGACAGAACTATGGATGCACGGAGCTATTAACAGCTGGGGCACTCCAATAAAAATGAACTGCCAAGTAAGTTTGGCCGATCCACAGATTTTGGTTTACACAGGTGGCAGGGTAGGCAAAGCTAAATTTATTGTTTACGGTGGTAGCGATAACAGTAAAAACCTAGCTTATGCTTTTAGCGCTCCATTAAGTGCAACCGGAACGGCTCAAGAACTTGCACTCACTTTGGGTACTGTGGCAACACTATCGGGAGGCTCTACAAGTGCGCAGCGTAATTCTTACTATACCATTCCTGCTACAACCAACGTGCTGATATTCGATTTAAGAAACAACACCATTCTTGCTGAGAAGCGCTAAGCAGCAAATAAGATCAGTGTATCAAATAATTTAAGATGACATCAAATGAAACCATCATGATTTTTTAACCACACAGTGGGATAAATAAATCTGATGGCTTCATTACCACTAAATATAGATTACATCAAATGAAAAAGATGAATTATAAAATCAACGGACTAAAAGCGCTAACCATGGCGTTTTGCTTACTAGTTTTTGCTTGTAAAAAAAACACCAACGATGGCGATATGCAAGCTCAGGGAACGCTTGTAAAGCCTAATTACAATAGAAGTACGGTATTCCGTAATCCGTTAAATGGTTGGGTAATGTATGGTTCTGGAACAGCATCGCCTACTTATTGGGATACGGAGTATTATGTGCCAGATTTAGGCAAAAAAGTAAAGGCCATAGATTATGCATCGGCTTGCTACATCCGTACCAAATGGGCTAATTTCAACCCTTCAAATGGCGTTTATGCCTGGAGAGATCCAAACTCCGCACTTTATAAAATGATTAAGGGAGCACAAGATAGAGGTTTGCCAATTGCCTTCAGAATTGTAGTTGATGGACGTGATCAGGGTTTAAATACCCCTCAGTTTGTGTTTGATGCTGGTGCGAAATACATTACCGAAGATCCTAGGTTTCCAGATCGTAGAACCCCGCTTCCAAAAGATCCAATTTTTAGACAATACTATGCCAAATTTATCGAAGAGTTAGCAAAAGATTTTAATGATCCTAATAAAACTTCTTTTATTGATGCTTATGGTTTGGGTAAATGGGGCGAGGCACATAATGTAATTTATCAGGATCCTGCGGCACCAACAGGGCAGAGCACAGAAGTGATGAAAGAAGAAGTGATGGACTGGATTTCTGATGTTTATGTTCAAAACTTCACAAAAATCCCTTTGGTCATCAACTATCATAGGGTAGTGGGCGATCCAGTAAGTTGGGGCGCAGCAAATCCAAACTCCGATAGGTTGTTAACCAAGCTAATTAATAAGGGCTACAGTTTAAGACAAGATGCCTTTGGAATGACAGATTATTACCAAAGTTGGGAAAAGGCTTTTGCCAAATCATGGAATTTTAAGCGCCCAATTTTAATGGAGGGTGGTTGGATAACCAGTGGCACGCACCGTTACTGGACAGATCCTAGCGGTAAGTACAGAGAAGGTCATCCAGAAGATGTAAGAAAGGGTGAATTTGATGCTTCGTTAGAAGCTGCCGTAAATATGATGGATTTTAGAGTAGGCGATACCGAAAGTTGGTTTACCAAAGCGTTTACTTTGGTGCAACGTTTTACTTCTGAAGGTGGTTATCGTTTATATCCAGATCAGGTTTACTTGCCAGAAAAGGTAAATAGTGGTACCGAAACAGTGATTACCCACCGCTGGAGAAACATGGGCTGGGGTTATTTCCCTAATAACATACCACAATGGAATTTTAAGTATAAAGTGGCATTTGCACTATTAGATGCCAATGGAGCTGTAAAAAAAGTGATAGTAGATAAAGCTAGCGAACCTTCTAATTGGCTTAAAAATAGCCCAACAAAGTACGAGTTAAAAACAAATGTAGATGTACCGGCCGGAGCCTACACTTGGGCGGTAGCAATAGTAGATACAACCAACGATAATAAACCTGGTATTAGACTATCTGTAAATGGAGACATTACTACCGAAGGCTGGTTAAAGTTAATGAATTTGCAAGTGCAGTAACTAAAACTTCCTATTTTTACTTTAAAAGCTTCTTGTTTGCTATTTGGCAGGCAAGAAGCTTTTTTGTTTTAACGTATTAATGATCTGAGTTCGATTATTATTTGTTTATTCTACCGCATTATTTAAACTTATTGAGTTCGCCGACCCTGAAATAAATTCAGGGTGACGGAAAATTGGCGGTTCGTCATGCTGAATTTAGTTCAGCATCAGTTTTAAAAGTTAATAATCAATGGGTTAATAATCGAACTCAGGTTGATGGATTAATTAGAGCTAATATTGGATGGAGTTATTGGGAATAATGTGTTTTTTTAAGATGATTTAAACTTAAGTTTTGGTGTTAATTATCTGATAATGTGATTTTTATTTATTTCATGGAAACGTTCCCAATTTTTGGGAACGTTTCCATGAAAAATAGATAGAACTTCTAAAGGTAAGGTGTTAAAACCTAGATATATTTGAGTGTAATCGAACAAATTTATTATCCTAACCAAATTATTATGAACAACAAATCTACACTTCATTCAATTCCTAGTTTTTAAGTTAATTAGCATTTTGCGGCATTAACTAGCTAGCGCTCTTTTGCCGATATGATTAACCATTTTTCTTAACCTAAATAAACTTTTCATGTCAGTTTTTATTAAACCGCTGAGGGTATTTGCGTGTTGTACATTGCTGTTTTATCAAGCGCCAATGGTATTCGCCCAGCGAGTTTCAGATACGTCCAGTAAAAAGCAAGATACTTTGCAGCTTGTAGATAAGAAATTTAAAAAACTTATCTATTTCAATACGCCCAATAGCCTTTCTACAGGTTCTTCGGCAACTATCAATGGTAGCGAACTTAGTAGCACCTTGGTGGCCTCTTACCCCATTGCCTTAGCCGGAAGATTAGCCGGTTTAAACACCAGTCAAAACAGCGGGCAACCTTTTAACGAAGGATATTCACTAAGGTTGCGTGGCCAAAGCCCGCTTATTTTTATAGATGGTATTCCGCGTTCTGTTTCAGAAATTGGAATGGAGGAAATTGAATCGGTTACGGTACTAAAAGATGCAGTTTCTTTAGCCATGCTGGGTGTAAGAGGAGCAAGCGGGGCAATCTCTATTGTCACAAAAAAAGGAATTTCAAGTGGCCAAAAAATAAGCTTTACTAGTCAGTTTGGTGTTCAGCAGCCTATCCAAAATTTAATTTCTAAACCGCTAGATGCCTTTAATTATGCAACTTTATATAATGAGGCACTAGCTAACGATGGACTTTCGGTTGCCAATAACGGTTTTAGCCAAACGGCCATCAACGCTTACCAAACCGGTAGCGATCCTTTGCGTTACCCTAATGTAAACTGGGCTGATGAAGTATTGAGGAAATCGGCTACGGTAGCCAGATACAACTTAAATACCAGTGGAGGCAACGAGTTTGTACGCTTTTTTGTCAATTTAGAACATTTTAGGCAAGATGGTCTCTTAAAAACGAGAGACGATATCAATACAAAATATTCTACCAATGCTAATTTTCTGGGCTATTTTATTCGCTCTAATGTAGATGTTAATTTAACGGATAAATTGAGTGCAGGTCTTTACGTTCAGGGACGGATTTTGACCGATAACAGTCCGGGCAACTCTGGAACCGAGAGTATTTTTAACTCCCTAAGAGCAACACCAAATAGCGCTTATCCTATTTTTAATGCCAACGGCACTTACGGCGGCTCATCGCAATTTCAAAATAACATTGTTGCCCAAAGCGTTAGTGCGGGGTATTCATCAACCAATACCAGAACCGTTTTATCAGATTTTTACTTAAAATATAATTTAGACGATTTAACCAAAGGTTTTTGGGCAAAAGCTAGAGCATCTTTTTTCAGTAATTTGGCAGAAAATTACATCAGGAATAAATCTTTTGCGGTATTTGAGCAAATCGGTGGATTTGGTACCGATGCACCTGTTTATCGTCAATATAATAACAATACCGATCAGGCCAATGGCAATAACATAGCTTTCCAGAACAGATCCGATTTTCAGGAACTTTCTTTGGGTTACCAACGTGATTTTGGTTTACATGGTGTTGATGCGGTGGTGTTGGCCAACAGAGATAATTTAATTAACGGATCTAATTTACCTTACACCATCCAGGGTATTTCTGGTCATATATCGTACAATTACAATAAAAAATATCTAGCCGAGGTATCGTTTTCGCAAAGTGGTGCCAATAGGTATCCCGATAATGGAGGTTTTAAATATGGCTTTTTCCCAGCTTTCGGTTTGGGATGGAACATCCATCAAGAAGATTTTTTAAAGGGAAACAGTTGGCTTAGTGAGTTAAAATTATATGCTTCTTATGGTAAAGTTGGCAGAGACAATGGTGCTTACTACACTTATCAGCAAGTTTACAATGCTTCGCCTGGCGCCATTTTTGGGAGTAGCGCTGGTGGTGCAACCACAGTTGGGGAGTCGTATTTGGCTAACCCTGCCGTTACCTGGGAATATGCAAAGATGTTGAATATAGGTGTTGATGCCAGTTTCCTAAACGATAGGCTAGGTTTAAATGTAGAATATTATAAAAACAATTACGCCGATTTGAGTATCGTAAGAGGGATGAACAGCTCGCTATTGGGCATTTCTTACCCTAGCGAAAACATCGGAAAGCAAGACTACTACGGCTGGGAAACCCAGTTAAGCTGGACCGAACGCAAGAAAGGCTGGGGGTATTTTGTAAGATTAAATGCCAGTTTGCAGAACAGTAAACTCATTTACAGCGCAGAAGCCAGTCAAAGGTATAGCTGGATGCAACGTACAGGCCATCCGGTAGGGCAAAGCTACGGTTACATCGCCGAAGGTTTATTCCGTAGCCAGCAGGAAATTACAGGTTACCCTACTATAGAAGGATACACGCCACAACCTGGAGATATTAAATACAGGGATTTAAACGGCGATGGCATCATTAACCAATACGACCAAACCACCATCGGTTCGCAAAAGCCGAGTTTATTTTTAGGTGCCAGATTAGGTTTTAATGTTGGCGGCTTTGATGTTAGCGCTTTAGTGCAGGGCGTAATTAATCAAGAAGTTTACTTATCGGGAAATAGCTACTGGGAGTTTCAAGGTGGTACGGCACAAGCTTATCAAAACCATTTAGACCGATGGACACCAGCTACTGCTGCTACCGCATCATATCCACGCTTAACCACGAACTCTGGGCCAAGAAACGGTGCGCCAAATAATTTTGTAGGTTCATCTTTTTGGTTAAGAAAGGGCGATTTCCTAAAGTTGAGAAATGTAGAATTAGGCTACACACTTCCAGCTAAGCTTACTCAAAAAATTGGTATAAAATCTACTCGCCTATTCGCAAATGGATTAAACCTATGGACTTTAAGTTCAAAAACTTTTAACGGTGCCGATCCAGAAAATTTCAATGGAACTTACCCAATTGAGCGTGTGTTTTCTTTCGGTTTAAATATTCAATTATAGCATTACAGATATGAAAAGAGTACTATATTTTTTAATCCTCGTATCGGTGCTGGCCCAATCTTGCAGAAAGTTCGAAAACGAACCAGAAGAAAGGGTGCTAGAGACAGATGTGTTTGATCCGACCGATCAAATGGGTGTGCAATCTACGGCTTATTTGTTGGGCATTTATTCATTCTTGCCCAGCGGATTTAACCGTATTGAAGGCGATTTTTTAGATGCGGCTACAGATGATGCAGTGCCATCTTCAGAAAGATCAAACATCATGTTGTTTACCAATGGTCAGCTTAACGCTACAAACTATCCAGATAACAACTGGACAAATAGTTATACCATCATCAGAAGAAGTAATGTTTTTCTGAAGAATATCGGTGTAGTTCCTATTCCTGATGCAACTAAAAAGAGACAAGTGGCCGAAGCTCGTTTTCTACGTGCTTTTGCCTACTTCGAGTTGTTGAAACGTTATGGAGGGATACCGCTGGTTGGCGATCAGGTTTTTGATTTAAACAGTGATTTGAACTTGCCTCGTAATACTTTCGCAGAATGTGTTGATTACATTGCTGCAGAGTGCGATGCTGTTACGCCAGATTTGCCCAACGGATCTGCTGTTGCCGCTACAGAATTTGGCAGGGTGCCATCTGAAGCCGCAATGGCTTTAAAATGTAGATTGTACCTATATGCGGCCAGCCCGTTGTTTAACGGTGGCGGTTTCGAAACCAATGCACAATTAAAGGTATTAACAGGTTACCCTACCAATGATCCAAGCAGATGGCAACGGGTAATTACCGCTGCCGAAGCGTTAATTGCAAAAGGCTACTATAAATTACCAACCGCAACTGGAACAGCCGCTTACACAGCGGTGTTTACCACTAAAATCAATACAGATATCATTTGGTCTAAGCAATCGTCAAATTCTACGGTAATTGAGAATGCAAACGCACCCGTGGGTTATGTGGCGCCAACTACCAGTAATGGCAGAAACAGCCCAACCCAAAATTTTGTGAATGCCTTTAGCAATGCCAATGGTACGCCTTATACGGGTACTACTACTGCTGCTTCGCAATACGAAGGCCGCGATCCAAGGTTAAAGGCCATTCTTTTTTACAATGGCGTGCAATGGTTGGGCAGAGCGGTGCAAACTTACGAAGGCGGTTTGGATAAACCCAATCAGGCTTTTAAAACACAGACCAAAACTTCTTATTATTTGAGAAAGTTCATGGGCGATTTTTCTAACGCTACCACCTATGCTAACCAAAGTCATAACTTCCCATATTTCCGCTTTGCGGATGTGTTGTTAAGCTATGCAGAAGCATTGAATGAGGTTGGAAGGGTAGAAGATGCCGTAAGACAAATGAACTTGGTGCGTACCAGAGCAGGTATTACCGCAGGGGCTGGTAACAGATATGGCGTTCCTGTAGGTATACTTCAAGATGATCTTAGAGAGTTGATCAAAAATGAAAGACGTATTGAATTGAGTTTCGAGGAGCATCGCTTTTGGGATTTGCGCAGATGGAAAATGAGTACTGAATTGGCAACTATCTTACAAGGGTTAACCATTACTCAAAATGATCCATTGTATGTACTTAAGAATGTGAACACGATGATATTTCAGCCTAAATATTATCACATGCCCATTCCTTATTCAGAAATAATTAGAAATAACAAGCTGGTTCAAAACGAAGGTTATTACTAAAAAAAATCAGGCATTTAATTAAACATCGATGATAATGCTAGCCTTAGCAATAGTTAATGCGGCTGTTCAATAAAGATTATATGATGAAAAAAATAACATATCTATGCTGCATTTTCATGATGCTGTTGAGCATTACTGCCCATGCACAGAAAAAGCAAATAACGGGTGTGGTAAGCGATCAATCTGGGTTTTTACCTGGAGCAACGGTGGTTGAAAAAAGCAACCCATCTAACGGAACGACCACTAACCAAGAAGGAAAATTTACACTCAGTGTAACTAGCAATATTCTCGTCGTTAGATTAATTGGCTACACAAGCAAAGAAATTAATATCGATGGAAAAACAAATATCACAGTATCGCTACAAGAAGACAAAACAACTTTAGATGATGTAGTGGTAGTAGGCTATGGCACACAGAAGAAAAAAACGTTAACGGGTGCAGTAGCGAGCATTGGTGGAGATGAAATTAGACAAAGCCCATCGCCTAGTTTACAGAATACATTAGCTGGCCGCATTACCGGTTTTTCTTCTCAACAAACTAGTGGTCAGCCAGGTGCCGATGGAGCTCGGTTTTACATTCGGGGCGTGAGTTCTTACGTATCAGGTTCGAGCAATAACCCTTTAATTTTGGTAGACGATATTGAGTTTACTTATGATCAATTCTCTCAATTGAGTGCCAATGAGGTAGAGTCGGTAAGTATTTTGAAAGATGCCGCAACAACCTCTATTTATGGTATTAAAGGAGCAAACGGCGTAATTTTAGTGACTACCACACGTGGTAGGATAGGCAAGCCGCGAATTACCGCATTGTTTGAGTATGGTTTAAGTCAGCTCACCAGAACCCCGAAAGCTTTGGGTTCTTATGAAGCCGCTTCACTAATTAACGAAGCGCAAGTGAACACTAACAACTTAAACCCAAACCCGAGTTTTGTACGTACCTTTTCTGATACCGACTTAGAATTGTACAGAACAGGCGAAGATCCTTACGGACATCCAAATAACGATTGGTCTGATATCTTACTAAAACAATTTGCACCACAGGCTAAAGCTAATTTCAACGTAAATGGCGGTACAGAAAAAGCAAAGTATTTTGTTTCTATTGGTTACTTAGACCAAGGCGGGCAGCTTAAAGATTTTAGTGCCGATTTAAACAGCAGATTTTACTACAAAAGATACAACTATCGTTCTAACATCGATTTGAAAGTAACTAAAACACTCGATGTAAAATTTGATTTGTTCGGAAATGTAGATGAAACAAACTCCAATAACGCTACGGCCAATAATACTATTTTTAGCGATTTGGGTCGTTTGGGCGAAACAGCGCCTTTTAACTATCCGGTTTACAATCCAAATGGAACCTTAGGTTATAGCGTTTGGCAAAGAACTGCATCTGGAAGAAATAACAACAACATTGTGGGACGTTTAATGTACAATGGTTACTACCGTACATTCAATAACAACATCAACCTATCTACTTCGGCTAATCAAAAATTAGATTTCATTACTCCCGGGCTTTCAGTAAAAGGTGTATTGGCTTACCGTAACCTTTATTTTTACACTCGCTCGCTTTCTAGGCCAGCCAGTGGCACCGGTTTTATTTCTTACGTATATGAGCCGGTAACTAATTCATACAGCTTTGGTCAGCGTGACAATATCTTTAGAATTAGTACGCCGGGCTTAAGTTACAGTCCTGGTAGTACAGCAAGTGCGCTTACCATGCAAGCCATGTTAAATTATAACAGAAGTTTTGGAAACCACAATGTTTCAGGCTTGGTTTTATATAATACAAGTGACAAGAGGTATCAAAACTCGAGCAACGGAGGTTTGTATAACTTTATTCCGGAGATATTTAGCGGTATCACGGCTAGGTTTGGCTATGATTATAAGCAGAAGTATTTAATAGAATTTAGTGGCGCATACAATGGTTCAGATCGTTTTGCAAAAGGCAAAAAACTAGGTTTTTTTCCAGCGGTATCTGTAGGTTGGAACCTTGCCGAGGAAAGCTTCGTTAAGGATAACCTGAATTTCATAGATCAATTTAAACTAAGAGGATCTTATGGCTTGGTTGGAGCGGATAATACAGGAGGCGTATACGCCTATCTTCAAAACTGGGCAACAGGATCGGGAAGTGGTTTGTTTGGCTTGGCCACCAACAATGGATATGGAGTGGTAACCGAAGGTACATTGGCAAACGATGAGGTAACTTGGGAAAAAGATAGAAAGTTAGACATAGGTTTAGACATGGCTTTCTTTAAAAATAAGCTATCTACTAAATTAGATTATTTCAATAACAATAGATACGACATCATTACCAATCGCGGAACCATTTCCGCCGTATTCGGGCAAAATTTGCCACTGGTAAACATTGGTAGAACAAACAACCGTGGTTTCGAAGCAGAAATTAGTTTTAGGGACGATATCTCTAAAGATTGGAATTACTCTATACAAGGAACTTATTCATTAGCTAAAAATAAAATTACTTTTAGAGATGAGGCTGTTACGTTATATCCTTACCAAAGAGAAACCGGAATGCCTATTGGCTCGGTCTTAAAGTACAAATGGACAGGCGAATTTTACACTGCAGCAGACATTGCTAATCCAGCAGTTCCAAAACCAACTATTGGTGGCCGACCAGGCGATCTTAAATACATGGATTTGAATGGCGACGGTGCGATAGACGCCAACGATAGGTCGTTTTTCGGTAATACCAATTTGCCAAATACAATAGCAGGTGTTACGCTTGGGGCTGGTTATAAAAACTTTAGGCTCACGGTTTTATTCCAAGCGGCTTTAAATTTTGTAGCTAGTGCACAAGGTGCGGTAATTCACCACAATGCTAGTAATCAATTGCCTATCCACCAAAAACATTGGACCCCAGAGTTAGGCAACAATGCAAAATATCCGCAGTTGTACACTACGGCTTTAAGTCAAAGTCCGAGAGATTTTTACTCAGATTTTTGGGCCATTCCTGGCGATTATGTGCGCCTTAAAACTGCAGAACTAAGCTATACTGCAGGTCCAAAATTGTTATCTAAACTAGGTGTAAAAGGTTTGCGTTTATACACCAATGGCTACAATTTACTAACCTTTACCAAACTAGATAGGCTATACAATTTAGATCCAGAGATATTGGAGTCTGCCGGCGATTTGCCTTATCCACCAACAAGAATAATGAACATGGGTTTAAACGTTACTTTTTAATCTGTACCATGAAAAAGATATTAATTACAACATTGCTTCCATTGGTGTTTTTTGCTTGCAAAAAATCTGGAGGTTTAGAAGATAAAACTACAGGATTAACCGAAGAGGCGGTATTTACAGATAGCGTTCAAACAACAAATTTCTTGAATAGAATTTATGTAGATGCCGGTTATACTTTTGGCCCATCGCGTTTTAATTCGGCGGGAGGTTCTGGAAATACCGAATTGGCAACCGATAATGCCGAGGGAAACAATAACCTTTCTGTGTGGGGCAATGCTTATGCGCAAGGAACCATTGGCCCATCAAATGTGTTAACCGGTTTTGCTACCGATAAAGATTTCTGGAACACGCCTTACAAAAACATCAGGAGGGTTAATCTTTTGCTAGAGAAGATTGGTGGCGCACCTTTCCACGAATCAACCAAAAGAAGAATGCGTGCCGAAGCTAGGTTTTTAAGGGCTTTTTATTACCACCACATGGTCATCGCCTTTGGCGGCGTACCTTTAATTGGCGATAAGGTCTTTGGTATCAACGATATCATCAACATACCTAGGGGCACTTATGAAGGATGTGTCAGTTATATGGTATCAGAATTAGATGCAGCCGCGGCTGATTTAGCAAATGTTACTTACAGAGATATCGACTTTGGTAGGGTTACCAGAGGTGCTTGCCTAGCCTTAAAATCTAGGGTGTTGTTGTACGCTGCTAGTCCACTTTTTAACGGCGGCGGTATGAGCGAAAGTGCTGTAGTTGGCTATCCAACTTTTAGCGTAAGCAGATGGCAACAAGCTGCCGATGCAGCGGAAGCAGTGATTAATTTAGGGATTTATAGTTTGCACGTAGATAACACCACAAGACCTGGAAATGGTTTTTACGAGGTGTTTTTAAAACGGATAAACAGCGAATATATCTTCCAATATAACCGCCCGGCGCAAAAAGAATTTGAAGCTTACTACCTGCCACCTACACGTACTGGCGCATCCATCATGAAACCTACACAAAGTTTGGTAGAGGCTTTTCCCATGAGGGATGGAAAAACGATTGCAGAAAGCGCTACCTATAACCCCAATGATCCTTACGTAAACAGAGATCCTCGCTTCACTTATTCTATTATTCATAACGGACTGTCTTACATCAATAACAGTGCAGTAAAAACCATTGTCTACACTTACACCAGTACAGGTTCTACTATTGCCAATACCACTGCAGATGCTTATACACCAAGTAATAATTTTACAGGTTATTTCAGTAGAAAAATGTGCGATGAGAATATTTCTAATGGTTTGGCAGCTACTACTGAAAGAGCTTGGCCGTTAATTCGTTACGCTGAAATTTTATTGAACTATGCGGAAGCGATTAATGAAACTGGGCAACCAGAAAAAGCTGTAGAGAAATTGGTAATACTTAGAGAGCGTGCCGGAATATTGCCAGGTGCAGATGGTAGGTATGGCATTAAAGCAAATATTACTACTGATGAGTTGCGCCCACTTATTCAAAATGAGCGCCGTATAGAATTGGCTTTCGAAGACCACCGTTTCAATGATATCAGAAGATGGAAAATTGCCTCTACAGTGCTCAAAGGTTTTAATAGTATCGACATCATTACCCGCACAGGTACCAATAGTTTTGTACACACAATTTCTAGAGCACCACGGCCGTTGAATTTTAGGAATGCGATGTATTTGCTACCTATTCCTTTGTCGGAAATTCAAAAAATGCCTTTAATGGAGCAAAATCCAGAATACTAAGATTTGGTTTAGTTATAAAAGGTGCAAAGGCAGCGCAAATGCGTTGCCTTTTGCTTTTTGAAAAGTACAGCGGTAGAAATCTGATATTTGGGCAAATAAGTTGCGATTAAATACCTCAACTCAGCTTTAATTTTAACGATTTCCATTGCAAATTCCACTCAAATTTCGTAATTTGTAGGTTTACCGCGAACCAAACGTATGAAGAGTAATCAAGTAACCATTGTAGATATTGCTAATGAGCTGAACATGTCAAAATCTACGGTATCTAGGGCACTTACAGGCCACCCCAATGTAAAGCCCGAAACTAGGGCAAAAGTACTAGAGCTTGCCGAAAAACTTGATTACCAACGCAACATGTTGTCTATTAGTTTAATTACCAATAAAACTAAAACCATTGGTATTGTGCTGCCAGATTTCTTCACTTCTTTTTTTCCTCAAGTGGTGGTTGGTGCCCAAGAGGAAGCAGCTAGGCAGGGGTATAGTGTCATCGTGTCGCAATGCAACGAAAGTTATGAAACTGAAGTAGCCAATTCAAAGGTAATGCTGGCCAATAGGGTAGATGGTGTAATGGTATCCTTAACTAAGGAAACACTAAATTATGATCATTGGAAGGCCTTTGTCAGACGGAAAATCCCGGTGGTGTTCTTTAACCGGGTGTGCGAAGAAATGATGGTGCCTAAAGTAGTGGTAAATGATTACGATGCCGCTTTCCAAGCCGTTGAACATCTCATTTCCATCGGCAAACGCAGAATTGCACATTTAGCAGGGCCTGCCCAACTGGTGGTAAGTCGTAAGCGCATGAGTGGTTATCGCGATGCATTGATCAAAAATAACATCCCCATAGATGAAGAGCTAATTATAGAGTACGATTTGAACCTCACTAAGGTTAAAATGTACATGAAGCATTTGTTGGGAATGACCAGTCCGCCAGATGCGATATTCGCCGTAAATGACCCCACAGCAATTGAGGCCATCCAAGTGATTAAGCAAGCTGGCAAACGCATTCCCGAAGATATCGCAGTAGTGGGTTTTAGCGATAATTACGGTTCGAACTTTATAGAGCCGAGCTTAACCACTGTGGCTCAGCCGGTAAAAGAAATCGGTAAAACCGCCATGGAACTATTGCTCGGTTTAATGGATAAAGACAGCTCTGAGTGGAAGCCCTTAATTCGTACCCTTGATACCGAGTTGATTGTTCGTAATTCCACGGTAAAGCAAACGCAGGAGGAATAATTTCTTCCTGTTTTAATAGGGAACGTTCCCAAATTTCGGGAGCGTTCCCATTGTTTTTTCAGTTTTCCCAAGCACCTATCTCTAAATAATAAAAAATATCTTCGAGCTGATAACTATTGCCATAAACTTTAATGAAAAAAGAGCAGGCTTCGGCGAAACGAGATTTAAATAAAATCAATTTAACGGCAGATTTAGTGGTTGCAGGCGGCGGACTTTCGGGTGTGTGTGCTGCAATTACAGCTGCCAGACAAGGTATAAAAGTGCTTTTGGTACAAGATAGACCCGTTTTGGGTGGTAATTCATCAAGCGAGGTTAGGCTGTGGATCTTGGGTGCGACATCGCACATGGGAAATAATAATCGATGGGCAAGGGAAGGTGGTGTGATTGATGAAATTTTAGTTGAAAATACTTACAAAAATCCGGAGGGAAATCCACTGATTTTGGACATGATCTTGTTGGATAAAGTAACTCAGGAAAAAAATATTCAATTGCTTTTAAACACGGCTGTTTTTGAGGTGGGTAAAGAAGCGGATCAAATCAAATCGATCACTGCTTTTTGCAGCCAAAATTCCACTTTGTATCAGCTGCAAGCGCCCTTGTTTTGCGATGCCACAGGCGACGGTATTGTCGGTTTTCTGGCTGGTGCTGCTTTTAGAATGGGCGCCGAAAGTAAAGAAGAGTTTGATGAAGGCATGGCGCCAACTGCCGAATATGGAGAATTGTTAGGGCACTCGCTTTACTTCTACAGTAAAGATACTGGTCGCCCGGTGAAGTTTACTCCGCCCAACTTTTCTTTAAGTGATATTACGGAAATACCTCGCTTTAAGCAATTTAACGCTAATGAGTTTGGTTGTAAGCTTTGGTGGGTAGAATACGGCGGGAGATTAGACACCGTTCATGATACGGAGAAAATTAAATGGGAACTTTGGAAAGTGGTTTACGGCATTTGGAATCACATCAAAAATTCTGGAGATTTCCCTGAAGCAGAAAATTTAACGTTAGAATGGGTGGGTACAATCCCTGGCAAGCGTGAGAGCAGGCGCTTTGAGGGCGATTATATCTTAACTCAAAAAGATCTGGTTCAACAACGCCATCACGAAGATGCGGTTGCTTTTGGTGGCTGGTCCATAGATTTGCACCCTGCAGATGGGGTGTATAGCGAGCGTTCAGGCTGTAACCAATGGCATGGAAAAGGCATTTTCGAAATTCCATATCGTACCTTATACAGCAAGAATATCAGTAATTTATTTATCGCTGGTCGTATCATCAGTGTAAGCCACGTAGCCTTCGGGGCAACTCGTGTAATGGCAACTTGCGCTTATATAGGTCAATCAATAGGCATGGCTGCGGTTCTTTGTAAAAGTGAAAGTTTGCATCCAAGGGAAGTGCTTGCTAACGGACACATCCAACAACTACAACAAAAACTATCTTTAAATGGGCAGTACATTCCAGGTGTACACATTAACGATCCTTTAGATTTAATTCCCCAAAGCGAAATTACCGTTTCCAGCACCTTACATTTCAAAGGATTTGACCGCGTTGATTTTTGGAAAACTCTAACAACTCCATCTGCACAGCTTTTTCCCATACTTAAAGGAGAATTACCGGTATTTAATGTTGCGGTAAATGCAACCAAACCGACCACCTTCAAAGCATCGTTAAGAATTAGTGAAAGGGCAGGAGGTTTTACACCAGATCTAATTTTAGCCAGTAGGGAAATTGAAATTCAAGCGGGTGAACAAAATATCAACCTTGATTTTGGTGTGAATTTACCAGAAGCGAGTTATGTTTTTGTAGTTTTTGAAGCAAATGAGGCTATCCAACTCGGTTTTACAGAAAAACGTGTTACTGGAATTTTGTCGGTATTCAACTCGATAAATAAAGCAGTTTCCAATTTTGGGAAGCAAACGCCTCCGGCAGATGCAGGTGTAGATGAGTTTGAGTTCTGGTGTCCACAACGTAGGCCACAGGGGCAAAATCTAGCGATTTCCTTCGCTAAACCTCAACCAGTTTTCGATAAATCAAACCTAATTAATGGAATTGATAGACCCGTTATTCAGCCGAATGCGTGGGTTTCAGATCCGGCAGATACTTCCCCAACCTTAACTTTCGAATGGGATGAAGCGAAGACAATTAAACAAATAGATTTGTGGTTTGATGCAGATTTTGACCACCCAATGGAGTCTGTACTTATGGGACATCCAGAAACCGTAATGCCTTTTTGTATCAGAAAATATGTGATTAAGGATCAATTGGGTAAGATTGTGCTTACCAAAGAAGATAATTTTCAAACCCACCAGCGTATCATCCTAGATGAACCAATTTACACAAAAAAGCTAATTATTGAAGTAGAACATCCTTCTGAATTGGTGCCAGCAGCTATATTTGCGGTACGTTGTTATTCCGAAATTAAGCTATAGCCATGGTACAGTTAGATTTTATAGTAATGGGCGTTTTTGCCCTCTTAATATTTGCCATTGGCTTAACATTTACCCGAGTAGGAAGCAAGAATGGTCAGGCTTTTTTTGAAGCAGGTGGCGCAACACCTTGGTGGATCAACGGACTTTCGCTGTTCATTAGTTATTTCTCCGCCGGAACCTTCGTCGTTTGGGGCTCAATTGCCTATAAATTTGGCTTGGTTTCCAATACCATCCAATTAACAATGGCCATTAGTGGTTTAATTGTTGCCTTATTTATTGCAGCAAAATGGAAAAAAACCGGCGTAGCTACCGCTGCCGAATATATTGGGAAGCGTTTTGGAGGTAAGGAACAACAGTTCTATACCTACATGACTTTGTTGCTGAGCTTATTCACTACCGCTGCTGTACTTTATCCGGTAGGCAAAATGGTGCATGTAGCCACAGATTTACCGGTCAATACCTGTATCTTAATCATCGGGATGATTATTGTACTCTACACGGCTGCTGGAGGGCTATGGGCGGTTTTGGTGACCGATGTGGTTCAATTTGTTATCCTCTCGGCAGCAGTACTAATCGTTATTCCAATTTCATTTGCAGAAATTGGCGGCTTTCAAAACTTGGTTCAAAAGGCTCCAACGCATTTCTTTGAGCCATTTAACGAAGATTATACGCTTGGTTTTATGTTGGCTTTTATTGTTTACCAAACTTTTTACATTGGCGGAAACTGGTCGTACGTACAACGTTATACTAGTGTGGCGAAGCCAAAGGAATCAAAAAAAGTTGCAGGTATCTTTACCATTTTATATTTCGTTAGTCCGGTTGTTTGGATGTTGCCGCCCATGATCTATCGGGTCATTAATCCTAACTTGCAGGGGCTTCAAACCGAGGATGCTTACATGATGCTCATTCAAAAAGTAATGCCTGGTGGTTTAATAGGCTTAGTTTTGGCCGGAATGGTTTCTGCAACTTCGAGCAAAGCCAATACCACCATCAATATGGCGGCCACCGTTTTTGCTCAAGATATTTATAAAAATCTGCTCAATCCATCAGCTTCAGAAAAAAATGTAATTTGGATGGCCAGATTTTTTACATTGCTTTTTGGCGTACTTACCATTTTAGTGGCCATGTGGATACCTAGCGCCGGTGGAATTGTGGAAGTAGTTTTAAGTACCGCTTCAATTGCTGGCGGTGCACTTTTTGCGCCAATTATTTGGACGTTGTTCTCCAAACGCCAAACAGGATTTTCAGTGGTTACCGCTACAGTTGCATCTTTAGTCATTAACCTGTTTTTTAAAGTTATTGCACCAGATTTGATAGGCTTAAAGCTGACTAGGACGGTGGAAACCGTTCTCGGCATGGGAATACCGATGTTGATCTTGTTGATTTTCGAACTGCGCTACATCTCGACAGGTTTGGTGTCTAGTAGGGCTATTGAAATGAAAAATGCTTTAGCACTAAGTAAAGAAGTTGATGTGTTTGACCCAGAAGAACAGCAGGCAGCAGAAAAGCAAAATATATTTGGTATTCGCGTAATTGCTATTGCTATGGCGGTAGTTGGTGCCGGAATTGTTTATTTAGGTTTAGTAGCACCGAGTTTCTCTACAACTATTGCGCTGGTTGGCACATCTATTTTAATTGCTTCAATTGCCATTGGTGCTTTAACTTATAAAAAGCGCATTCAATTCTAATGAAAAACCTTTTGTACATATTTTTTCTGGCAATTTTTGGAATTAGTCAAAGTTTACAGGCACAAGTAAAATTGCCCGCTTTTTTTGCAGATCATATAGTGCTTCAACAAAAAACTAATGTTAAAATTTGGGGCACTGCTATTGGTAAAAAAAAAGTAAAAGTTCATACTTCATGGAACAATCAAACTTATATAGCACAGCCAGATGATAATGGCAATTGGGCTGTAACAACAAATACTCCTAGCGCCGGGGGACCTTTTCAAATTACAATTTGCCAAAAAAATAAAATTATCATTAATGATGTTTTAATTGGTGAGGTTTGGATTTGCTCCGGGCAATCTAATATGGATATGCCGATGCAAGGGTATCATAGTTTGCCCGTAACCAATTCACTAGACATCATCATGGAATCTACAGATCCAGCGCTGCGTTTATTTCATGTAGAGAAAAAATATGCTACAAAACCAGAAACAGATGTGAAAGGCAGTTGGCAATTGGCTAATGCTGCATCTGTAAGTTCATTTAGCGCTGTTGGTTATCAGTTTGCGAGTTATTTACGTAAACAATTGGGGGTTCCGGTTGGGATAATTCAAGTAACTTGGGGCGGTTCGCCTATTGAGGCATGGATGGATAGAACATTAGTAGGCGATATTTTGAAAGGTCGTTTGTCGAGCAATCCCGCAATTTCTAAAGCTGTTCATCAAACTCCTGGAAATCTGTTTGATGGGATGGTTTCGCCTTTAATCGGTTACTCAATGGCAGGGGTAATTTGGTATCAAGGTGAACAAAATCGACACAATTATGAAGATTATTTAATGTTACAGCATGCAATGGTAACCTCTTGGCGAAGCAAATGGAAAATAGGCGATTGGCCATTTTATTTATCGCAGTTAGCGCCAATGAAATATGCCGAAAGGGAATCTTTTAAAGTCCCTTTATTAAGAGAAGCACAGCTGAAGTTGACTGATACTTTAAAAAATGCTGGAGTTGCAATTTTAATAGATGGGGGTGAAGAACGAAATATCCATCCAGCTGATAAAACACTTGCGGGAAAGCGTTTAGCTTATTTAGCATTGTCAAATACTTATCAACAAAAGGGTTTTCCTAAATCTAGTCCAACATATAAAAATATGTTGGTTAAAAACGATACAGTTTTACTCAGTTTTAACCACGTCCCACTTGGACTTACCACCCACAATAAATCCATTACACAATTTGAAGTGGCAGGAACAGATCAAAAATTTCATCCAGCAGTTGCTGTTTTAAAAGGAGACAAAGTTGTGTTGGTTAGCGATAAAGTTAAAAAGCCTGTTGCTGTAAGGTATGCTTTTAAAGACTGGTGTGTCGGCGAGTTATACAGCACAGAAGGCGTGCCTGTTTCGTCTTTTAGAACTGATAATTGGTAATTAACCTAGTGGAATTGTAATATTAAAGCAGAGGTATTTTAAGTAGTTTCAGTACTATTTTTTATCATTTCTTTTTCGGCTTGAATTGGCATTAAATAGTCAATTGCATAATGTCTTCTTTTTCTGTTATATCACACTTTAAGTTTTTAGTAAGAGGTGAGCAGCAACAGTTTGTGTTTATGCATACTATTGTAAATATGCATTTCAATTAATTTATAACTAATCAATTAGATTCTAAAAATTTTAAGTTATATTTTTTGCCAAACCAGCCATTAATTCCAAATCAGATAGAAAATACTTCGAGAAATGCCCAGCTGGGCCCACAAAGCTTCTCATGAAAATGGGGAGCTTTTTTTATGGTTAAACCAGTTTTAAAACTATTTAAGGATCAGAACCAAAACCTATGGACTAAGCAAATAATTTGGTTAGCCTGAACAGGAAAAAGTTGACGTTTCCCACACCTCTGAACTGGAATCTGAAGGCTTTGGTTTTAGCGTTTAACTATTTTGATAATCAGTTAATTATCAAATTAATCAGCAAATAAGCAAACGATTAAGGTGCAAACCTGTTCCTGTTATATACTGATATTATTTGTATTCTTGATCTCGGCCATCACAAAGGTACTATGCGTACTTCCGATGCTTTCCACTGATCCTAATTTATTAAATACGAAATCCTGATAATGTTTCATGTCCTTGGCAAACACTTTTAGAAAGAAATCATAATCGCCTGAAATGTTATAGCACTCCACCACCTCATCGATCTTTAAAATATCTTCTACAAAGCTATGGCCAATCTTACGGTCATGTTGCTTAAGTTTGATATTACATAATACGATAAATCCCTGATTGAACTTTTCAGGGTCCAATAGTGCGATATATTTTTTGATATAACCCTTGGTTTCCAGACGCTTTACCCGCTGTACTACTGGTGAAGGCGACAAGCTGACCTGAGCAGCCAGTTCCTTGATCGTACGACTGGAGTCATTTGCCAGCATTTTTAACAGCTTCAGATCGATCTCGTCCAATTGCTCCATAGCATAATTTACTTTTACAAGGCATAAAGATAATGCTAAACAGCATAAAAGTTTTATAAAATCACTATTTAAAGTAATTTTTGTTGAAATTATAAAGTCATTGCAGCTTTAATGACTGTTTTTATAACTTTGAGGCGAGTTAAATACTTTGGTTCTTTACATATTTCAACGATCAGGAGAGGTTTTACTTAGTGGTGAATTAATAGGGAATCGTGTGCAAATCACGAACTGTCGCGCAACTGTAAGTAACATCAATGCTTTACCAACAAATGGTCACTGTCCCGATAACTATCGGGATGGGAAGGCCGGTAAATGCGGTTACAAGTCAGGATACCTGCCTTTACTGAATTGGTCGATACTTTCGCGAAAAAGGTTATCGGACAGATCAACGTATATTCTAAGGTGCCTTTACCTGTCAGGTGTGCCTTAGGCTGCCGTACGCCTTTCTTTCCGCCTCTTTGTGTAAGCATCCTGAACTATCAAGGAACTTTTTAATGATCATTAACCATTTAAAAAGTTAACAACATGGAAATTATCCAGCATGCTATCAAGAAAGATTTTACGTTCACGCTAAAGAGCACTTGTTTGGACGAAAACTATCACCCCTCGCGTCAAACACGTCTGACAACCAATTTTGCAAATTTGGCCAAGGGAGCTAATCGCCAGCAAAATTTACGCAATGCCTTGAATATGATCAACAATCGGTTCAATGCATTGGCTCATGAGGATAATGATAAAGGTGATCGTTACCACGTAGAACTTGAAATCATGACAGTAACGATGAGTATTGATACTAATACTAGTATTGACAATCTGCCGATGATGGAAGTTCTGAAAACGAATATTTTCGACCATAAGACCGGTCAGCAGATCGAAGGTGTTGCCGGAAATAATTTTTCTTCCTATGTCCGTGATTACGATTTCAGTATTTTATTGGTCGAGTACAATAAAAATAAATCCAGTTTTACTGTTCCTGAAGGTTATGGTGATCTGCACGGAAAACTTTATAAGTACTTTGTGAATTCAGACACGTATAAAGAACACTTTAAGCAGTCACCGATCATTTGTCTGAGCGTATCGGGTAACAGAACATATACCCGCACTGAATTTCAGCACCCGGTGCTGGGTTTTGAGTATCTACAGGATGAGTACTCTCTTACTGATCAATACTTCTCTAAAATGGGCATGAAAGTACGTTTTTTCATGCCCCAAAACAGTGTGGCACCGATGGCTTTTTACCATTCCGGAGATCTACTTGCTGATTATACCGATCTTGGACTGATCAGCTCGATCAGCACGATGGAGACTTTCCAGAAGATCTATCGCCCAGAAATCTACAATGCAAATTCAGCGGCCGGGAAAATCTTTAAACCTAGTCTTAAACACGAAGATTACTCACTGACACGTGTAGAGTACGACCGTGTTGAACGCAGCCGGTTGGCTATTGAACAGGGTAAATATTGTGAAGAGTATTTCATTAAACCTTACCAAAGCATATTGGAACAGTGGTCTGCCAATTTTGGCCTTTAATTAAAACAGCACATCATAAAAATTATTTAGTAAAACACATCATTAAATTCTATGTCGAAGAAGTTATTATTACCAACCTCAATTGTGGGAAGTTTACCGAAACCTGCCTGGCTTGCACCACCCGAAAAATTGTGGTCACCCTGGAAATTGGAAGGCGATCAGTTACTTGAAGGAAAACAGGATGCTTTACGTATTGCTTTGCAGCAGCAGCATTTGGCCGGGGTGGATATCATTAGTGATGGTGAGCAGACACGCCAACATTTTGTAACGACTTTTATCGAGCATTTAAGTGGTGTAAATTTTGAGAACCGTAAGATCGTAAAGATCCGTGACCGTTATGATGCCAGTGTCCCTGTGGTGGTAGGCGAGGTTGCACGTCAAAAAGCAGTTTTTGTGGAGGATGCCAAATTCTTACGTAAACTGACCGAAAAACCAATAAAATGGGCATTGCCAGGGCCGATGACCATGGTAGATACCCTGTACGATGACCATTACAAAAGCCGGGAAAAATTGGCTTGGGAATTTGCGAAACTGCTCAATGAAGAAGCAAGAGAGTTGCAAGATGCGGGGGTGGATATTATCCAATTTGATGAACCTGCATTTAATGTGTTCTTTGATGAAGTAAACGATTGGGGAATGGCAGCATTGGAAAGAGCTACTGAAGGTTTAAAGTGTGAAACTGCGGTACATGTTTGCTACGGTTATGGTATAAAGGCCAATAACGATTGGAAAAAGACACTGGGTTCGGAGTGGCGTCAGTACGAAGAGATTTTTCCTAAAATTCAAGCTTCTAATATTGATATCGTGTCGTTAGAATGCCATAACTCAAATGTACCCTTGAGCTTAATTGAACTTGTTCGTGGCAAAAAAGTAATGGTCGGTGCAATTGATGTGGCAACTAATACGATTGAAACGCCAGAAGAAGTAGCCGATACCTTGCGCAGCACACTACAGTTCGTTGATATCGAAAATCTTTACCCTTCAACAAACTGTGGTATGGCGCCTTTGTCCCGAAACGTGGCAAGCGGCAAGTTAAGTGCACTAAGCGCAGGGGCAGAAATTATACGTAAAGAGTTCGGGATGTAATGCCAATTTACCCCCGTGATAGATTAAGATTATTTTGAAGAAGTTATTAGCGTTATTAAAAAAAGCAGGTTTCGATGGTTTCCTGCTGATGATAGGCACTATGATACTATTAGCCTATTTTCTGCGTCAGCCGGGGCTAATCAAAGAACCAGTGTCGCTGGAGGAGATTGCGGGTGTGGGCGTCTCATTGATTTTCTTTTTTTATGGCCTACGCTTGAGTGTTGAGAAACTAAAAGTCGGACTAGCCAACTGGAAAATGCACATTATCGTCCAGTTGACAACCTTTTTATTCTTCCCGCTTATCGTTTTAGCGTCACGCCCTTTGTTCATCAGTATTGACTTCGAGTTGCTTTGGTTGGGTGTGTTTTTTCTGGCGGCCTTACCATCCACCGTTTCCTCTTCGGTGGTCATGGTTTCCATCGCCAAGGGCAACATTCCTGCAGCCATTTTCAATGCGAGCATTTCAAGTTTGATCGGCGTAGTGGTTACGCCGCTTTGGGTAGGTCTGTTCATTGCTTCTGCAACTGGCGATTTTGATGTCTCTGATATCGTTATAAAGCTGGTTTTTCAGGTTTTTTTGCCTGTCATTATCGGCATCAGCCTCAATTTCCGTTTTGGCGCCATTGCCGAAAAGTATAAAAAACAGCTCAAATATTTCGATCAAGCAATTATTCTGATGATCATCTACACGTCGTTTTGTAAGTCATTTTCCGAACATCTTTTTGAGGGCTTCAGCACCCTTGAACTTGTTGGGCTCGCCGCGGGGATGATGGTCTTGTTTTTTGTTGTGTTCCTCTGCGTTGGACTACTCAGTCGCTTGTTTGGCTTTTCAGATGAAGATCGTATCACCGTCTTATTTTGTGGATCTAAAAAGTCATTGGTACACGGCACGGTGATGTCAAAAGTGCTTTTTCAGCACAGTACCATCACTGGCATCGTATTGTTGCCGCTCATGCTTTATCATGCTCTGCAATTGATTGCCGCTAGTATTATTGCTCAAGCGATTGCCCGAAGAAAAGAAGCATGATCTTTATTTGTGGACTATGAAACTTTTAGAAAAAATGCAGTTAGGTGGCGTCAGCCTAAAAAATAGAATGGCTATGGCAGCGATGACCAGAGGCCGTACAAGTAGCAATGGCTTAGTGGGTGAGATGACGGTGGAGTATTATGCCCAACGGTCTAGTGCAGGTCTGCTATTTACCGAGTCCATTAGGATCAGTGAAGACGCTACCGGCAGCCCGCTCACACCAGGTATTTTCACGAAACAACAAATAGAGGCGTGGAAGAAAGTTACAGCGGCGGTACATGATCAAGGCGGTGTGATTATAGCCCAGCTTTGGCACACCGGGCGCATGGGGCATTCTGTCGATAGAAATGGCGAGCTCCCTTTGGCTCCATCACGCTTGCCTATTCGCGATATGCGGCATTATACCTCTCAGGGCATGAAAGATTACGAAATCCCTCAAGAAATGACAATCCGAGAAATCGGGCAGACGATAAAGGATTTTGGTAAGGCTGCAAAAAATGCCATAGCTGCAGGATTTGATGGGGTTCAGCTTCACGCTGCCAATGGTTATCTGCCCAGTCAGTTCTTGGCTGAAAGTGCCAACCAGAGGACGGATGGTTACGGTGGTAGTATTCCTAACAATGCCCGCTTCGCACTGGAAGTGATGCAGGAATTGATCGGTACGGTAGGGCCTGAAAAGGTGGGCATTAAAATCTCTCCTTTCCATCCCTATGGCGACATCGTATTGAATGACCCAATAGAAACTTATACCTACCTGATCGAAGAACTGAACAAACTGGACTTTGCCTATGTGGAACTCATGAGGCGGAGCGTCCATTTTCCTTCGCCCGAGCATTATGATGCTGATGACGAGATCGAACTATTTGGCCGGAAGATCCGCCACACAGTTATTGCCAATGGAGGGTATGACAAGGCTACTGCCGAGGAAGAACTTGAAAAAGGTATTGCAGAGCTTATCTCCTTTGGCACCTTATACATTTCAAACCCTGACCTTTCTGAACGGTTTGAAAAAAATTCCAATCTTAACAAGTCGGACAGGGCAACAATGTTTGGGGGTGGGAGACACGGTTATATTGATTACCCACGTTGGAACGAATAAAATTCCAAAAGAACGATATATAATTTAAAAGAATCACTTATGCTTTTCTATGTCGACAAGTCGCCATTGACACCGTATGTTAATTTTATCAATAAAAATGGTTAAATTTTGCCATGTATTGCCCACAAAGCTTCTTACGAAAATGGGAAGCTTTTTTTAAATTAAATAGCCTTCTATTAGCAATTCGGTGTGGTTTTCAACATCCACGGCAACTGCTGATGCACACCTAATCAGTTGTAATTAAATCTGATTTAGCAAAGGGGATTAACTCCGTATCCGATTTTTTAATTAAGATATCCTACGCTTGCTTAGCGTATGAGTTTTTTGGGTTTCTGCCCTTTAAAGTTTGACTTGTAGCTTATTCACACATTTCAACAACCTCCAAAAGTTCTTTCTGTGGTATCTGTAATAGATATTACCAAAGCGCCATCATAATGGTAACAGGGATGGGCGGGCATATTTTATTTCCGATTTCCACTAACAAAGATTATGAAAGGAGCTGCACTAGTTGGCAATCTAGATAATGCCAAGAGTTCTAATGTTGAGGGTTTTTCGAAACCTAATCAACAATCTAGATCTGCTTAAAGCCAGTAAAAATTTGAAAAATGAAATGAGGCGATCTGATGTACAACGCAGTCTCTTATTTTGATTTTTGATTGATTATACGTGTGTATTTATCTTTGTTTGGTGTTTTTTGAGTGTTTTTATATATTTTTTTAGATATTTTAAGTTGTTTTGTGTTTTTTATATGTTTTTTTATGTAAAAAATGAAAAATATTTATGTTTTATGTGGTTTTTATTGTTTCGATTTATTATTTAATTGATTTTGAATTGTGTTTTATTGCTTTTTTGTTGTTTATTTTATTATAAAATTGAAAATTTATTAAAAAATTGTAAAAAACATAATGAATATTAAAATCTTATTTATAATTTAGGATCAAAATCAAACACTAAAATTTAAATTATGAGTAAAATTTTATTTAAACAGTGGGCACCCTTCGCAATTTTAATTATAGTTGCAGTTGCCGCATTATTTATTCCGCTATTGCCAAACTTTGATGATGGCAAGTACAGTGGTCCAGACGTAGCTTTTGTTTTAATAGCTTCTGCTCTAGTATTTTTAATGACACCGGGTTTAGCATTTTTCTACGGTGGAATGGTGCATCGCAAAAATGTATTATCTACTATGATTAAAAGTGTGGTAGCTGCAGGTGTCATCTCCGTACTATGGGTAGTTGTAGGCTTCAGTTTGGCTTTTGGCGATAGTATTGGTGGTCTTATTGGTAACCCAAAAACATTTTTATTCTTTCAGGGCGTTAACTCTGGACCAGCTTGGGGTACAATTCCCTTATCGTTATTTGCCGTATTTCAATTGATGTTTGCCATTATTACACCCGGATTAGTAGTAGGTGCGGTGGCAGAACGTATTCGTTTTACTGCTTACATCTTATTCATTGTTTTATTCGCCATTTTTGTATACTCGCCTTTAGCACACTGGACTTGGCATTCAGACGGCATTTTGTTTAAAATGGGCGTGCTAGATTTTGCAGGTGGTACAGTAGTACACATTTCTGCAGGTATGGCCGCATTGGCAGGTGCTTTGGTGTTGAAACGTAGAAGATCGCACTTAGAACACAAAGAAGTGCCACCAGCAAATATCCCTTATGTATTGATAGGTACTGGTTTACTTTGGTTTGGCTGGTTTGGCTTTAATGCTGGTTCTGCCTTGGGAGCCAATGCGCTAGCGGTTTCGGCTTTTATTACTACCAATATTGCTGCGGGTGCAGCGGGTTTATCTTGGATGTTCTTTGACGCAGCAAGAGGTAAAAAGCCATCGGTTCTTGGTTTCTGTATTGGAGCAGTAGTTGGCTTGGTAGCCATTACGCCGGGTGCAGGTTTCGTAAGTATTCCTTCTAGTATTTTTATAGGTGTGTTTGCGGCCATTGTTTCTAATTTGGTAGTTTCTTGGAAACAAAAAACAGCTTTAGATGATACGCTAGATGTTTTTCCTTGCCACGGTGTTGGCGGTATAGTAGGTATGTTGTTAACTGGCGTGTTTGCTACTAAAACGGTAAATGGCGCAGGTGTTGATGGCTTACTTTACGGTAACCCGGAATTTTTCTTCACGCAGTTAAAAGGTATGGTGATGGTAGTGATTTTCAGCTTTGTAGTTTCTTTCGTAATCTTCAAGTTAATCAACATGGTATTGCCAATTCGTGTAACTGCTGATGAAGAAGAAGAGGGTTTAGATGCTTCGCAACACAACGAAAAATATACACAAGGTACGTTAATCGTAGCCGGACAGGAAGTTCCTAACAACTAGTCCATAAAAATATACTCCGCTTAGGCTAAGTTAAAATCATAATGGAAAATTGTTTTTGATTTAATCATCTTTCTCCCTAATCTGTACTGACCAACAGATTAGGGGCTGAAAGAAAAAGGAAATAGTTGGATAACTTTTTCTGGATCAACAAACTATTTTAATGAATACGACCACGTTTTGAGGTCGGGTGGGATTGCTTTGATTAAATTTTGCACTATGCTATATACCAATGTTACCCAACGGTGGTAACCAAATCAACTATTTAACCTTTTTAAAAATGAAACCATCAAGATCTTAAGTAATGATAAATCTGATCGCGTCGTCATTTTAAAAATAAAAACTAAACAAGATGAAAAATCATATAGCTGCATTATCTCTTTTATTATTAAGTACTGCTTCTGTTGCAGTAGCACAAGAAAAAGCTTCTCCTTTAGAAATATCGGGATCGGTAGATACATACTTTAAATACGATTTTAGCAAAGTTGCTAACATACCAACCTATTTTGCTGACGAGCAAAACTCTGTATCACTGGGCATGATTGACTTGGCACTGAAAAAAACAACCGGCAAGGCTTCTTTTGTAGGTGAACTTTCTTTCGGTCCAAGAGGCCAATACCAATCTATACCAGATGTACTGGGAGGTTATGATGCGGCAACAAACAGTTTCAATATCCAAAACTTATACATTAATTATGCTTTTACTGATAAGTTTAGCATGACTGCTGGTTACATGGGTACATTTGTGGGCTACGAGGTGATTTCGCCGGTGGCCAACTTTAACTATTCTACTTCTTACTTATTTGGCAGTGGCCCGTTTCAAAATGCGGGTTTAAAAGGTACTTACTCGTTTTCTGATAAAGTAAGCTTAATGGCTGGTATATTTAACGATTGGAATGTTTACCAAGATTTTAATGGGGTGTCTCATTTTGGGGCACAGTTAATGGTAGCGCCTGTGGAGGGCTGGTCTGCCTATGTAAATTTCCTTACAGGACGCTCTGCTGGTGCTGGTGCTAACGGTACCATTATAGATTTAACTACCTCTTATCAAATTACTGATAAGTTCAAGCTAGGTTTAAATGCTGCAGATTATGGTGTTTCTGATGATGGCGGAGGGTATTCTGGTGCAGCACTTTATCCACAGTATGCGTTTACACCTTCTGTAGCGTTAGGGGCAAGAGCAGAATATTTTACTTTTAAAGGTGCTGGTGGTGCTGCCAATGCAAGTGTTACTTCTTTCACTTTATCTGGTAATATCAAATCTGGTGGTTTAACTTTTATTCCAGAGGTACGTTTTGATAACGATCAAGATGCTTACATTGGTTTTGTTAAATCTAATTTAGCACCAACCAAAACTGCTGCACAATTTTCTTTAGCTGCAGTTTATAGTTTTTAATACGTAAATTTACCATAAGCTAATTACAACCAAAAGCGTCCCGATTTTCGGGACGCTTTATTTTAAACTTTTTCTATGAAATTTTTTTCTTTGTTTGGAGGTTTGTTCTTTGTTATTTCCATAGCACTTGCACAAGAAATTAGTGTGCTGCCAAAAGATGAAACTGGGAAGTATATTTATTATGAAGTAGTAAGTAAAATAGCTAATGAAGATAGCTTAAAAGTAAGAGCAATAGATTTTTTAACGAAGAACAAAAAGGAAATTAAGCTAAAATCTAGCAAAGAAACTGCTAAAGTAACAGCTAATGGAAAAATGGTGATTGCCAAAAGTTTGGCCATGTTATCTCGTCCAGCTGGCGAAATTACGTATACATTTAATTTCGAGGTGAATGCGCAAAAATATCGCTTTTGGCTAAGCGATTTTGAGTTTATTCCTTATCAAAAAGATAGATACGGCAATTTTGTACCTAGTACCACCGTGGGAATAGCGTTAGAAACTGACGCTAAAAAATCTAATGCAGATCAATGGGAAGACTATCGTTTACAGGCATCTAAATACGCTGCTAATTTCGCAAAGCGATTTAAAGACCATTTGGCTGGGAAATTGGCAGCCACAAAACCTAGCCCAGAGAAAAAAGTGATTTCTAAAACTTGGTAAATTAGCGGCTAGGTTGTAGTAGTTAGGAATTAGTTCAATTAAATTGGCATTCAAATTACGTTTAGATCCCTAGCCTGATACCTAACTCCTGATCGCTAATTCCTTTCAATGCACCATCTTATCTGCACAAGTAGAGCTAGCAAAAGCTTCGGGTTTGGCTTTAAAGATAAATCCCATACTTAAGATATAACCCATAGCTTCATTTAATGCTTTGTTTGATTTGAATGACGGGTTGGTATTGATATCAGCATGTACTTCTAAATCTACATCGTAAATGTCTAATAAATCGCAGATAGAGTAGGCTGTTTCTATAGATTTTTGAACTTCTAGCAGCATTCTCTCTTTAATACCCATTTTTAAAGTAGATTTTTCTTGGGCAATGTACATAAAACCACCGTGATGCTCTCTTAGTAGCACAATTACGGTAACGAAATCTGTGTGACTGCTTTTTACTTGAGAATCGGTTCCAATACAAACTTTTAATTTGTAACCGTTTTCGGTTTCGCGAAGAATTGCTTTTTCTACTTCTTCTAAAATCGACGAATGAATAACTTCGCCACTAAATTTCTTCCAGGTCATAAGTTATAAAAATGTAAAGCAAACCCTAAATCAGGTTTCTTAAAATTAAAGATTTATTGTTAACGTTTCTTTACTTTAATGTTGTTTATTTGCTAACATTTCGTTGCTTATCAACAAGTTAACTTTTGGATGTAAGTTACGCTGAAAGTTTTGGGTAATTGGCTAACTGTTTATTGGAATTTGATTGTTGGTTATTAAAAGTAGATTACTGATAATTAAAATTTGATAATTTATTCGTATTCTCTGTGACTTTGTATTTTTAACAGACAAGCGCCAAGGTAAAACTGTTAACTTTGTACCATGGAACTGCAAAAACTGCTCTCAAATCTAAATATCAAACAACTTAATCCCTTACAGGAAGAAGTAACTGCTAAAGCTAAATCTGGGACGGATTTGGTAGTGCTTGCGCCAACAGGTTCTGGTAAAACAATTGCTTTTCTTGTTCCTGTGCTTCGTAACTTAAGTAAAAACAAAAAAGGAATTCAGTGTTTGGTTTTGGTGCCCTCAAGAGAATTGGGCTTACAGATTGAGCAAGTGTTTAAGCAAATGGCTACAGGTTATAAAGTAACCTGTTGTTACGGTGGCCATTCGGTTAAAGTAGAGCGAAATACTTTGGTAGAAGCACCGGCGGTATTAATAGGTACGCCAGGTCGTATTGCGTTTCATCTACGCGAGCAGAATTTTGATGAAAGCACCATTACCACTTTGGTTTTAGATGAATTTGATAAATCATTGGAATTTGGCTTTACGCAAGACATGTCCTATATCATAAGAAGTATGCGCTCGCTAACACAACGCATACTTACTTCGGCTACAGCTATGCCAGAGCTTCCTGATTTTACAGGCATTTACAATCATGAAACAGTTAATTTTTTAGCTAAGCAAGAAGTTGTACCAGATTTGAAACTAAAACGAATTGATACAGCTGCCGAAGAAAAATTAGAGGCTCTCTTTAAACTGATTTGCAAGATAGGTAGCCATTCAATGCTAATTTTTTGCAACCACAGAGAAACGGTAGATCGGATCAGCGATTTATTGATAGAACAAGATTTAGTGCATGATATTTTTCACGGCGGGATGGAGCAAGACGATAGGGAACGTGCACTGTTAAAATTTAGAAATGGCAGCGTAAAAATTTTGATTACGACTGATTTAGCCGCCAGAGGTTTAGATATTCCTGAGGTAGAATTTATCATTCATTATCAGTTACCATACACCAAAGATGCATTTATACATCGTAATGGGCGCACAGCTAGAATGAATGCTAAAGGTACCGCTTATTTGATTTTTGCTGAAGGAGAAGAATTTCCTTACCTAGATAAAATAATTGAGGTAGAAAAATTAGAAGGAAACTTTAAGGTCCCTGCTGATAGCGAATGGCAAACCATCTATTTGGCTGCAGGTAAGAAAGATAAAATTAATAAAATTGATATTGTAGGTTTTCTTTTGAAAGTTGGTGGTTTAGCAAAAGAAGATTTAGGTTTAATAGAAGTGAAAGATTTGAGTGCTTATGCCGCTGTAAAGCGTAAATTAGCACCGCAATTAATTAAAAAATTGTCTGAGGAGAAGATAAAGGGACGAAAAATAAAAGTAGAAATAGCAATGTAGTGATTAGTAACTAGGTGTTAGGTATCAGTAATAACCAATAATCAAATTTCAATAAGTAATAAACAAATTTCAATAGCCAAACCAGTATTAATAGTAAATACTAAATCTGGTAAATTAAGTAAACAATTAACCAGTTAAACGATTAACCCAATTAGCTATTGAACAAATGAACTAAAACATGAGCAATAACGAAATAATGAAAAAGTTAAGGGTGGCCTTATCTTTAAATTCAGATCAAATTATAGAAATCTGCAAGTTGGTAAACTTTACCGTAACTAAAAGCGAATTGGGAGATATCTTTAGAAAAGAAGACCATCCAAATTTTAAGAAATGTGGTGATCAAATTCTAAGAAATTTCCTTAATGGTTTGGTAATTTACAAACGTGGGCCTAGAGAAGAAAAATAATTAGTTAATGTTATGCCTAATGGCTTTTTTGCTAATTAGGCTTTCAATTTTTTCTAGCAACACATCCATTTTAAAAGGTTTTGGCATAAAATCGTCTGGCGGTGTTTCCATTGTATTAATTTCATTTGCCTTGTACAAGCCAGACATCATTAAAACAGGAATATGTTTGGTTTTTGGATTGGTTTTAATTTCATTGCAAATAGTACGACCATCAATTTTACCTAAAACAATGTCTAGTATAATCAAATCTGGATGAAAATCGTTAATGATTCCGTGTATTCCCTCTGCGTTGTTAAGCGGCTCTACTTCATATCCGCCAATTTCTAACACCAGCTCAATTGTATCTAATACTTCTTCGTCGTCGTCTACTACAATAATTCTTTTCATAACCGCAAATATAACATTGTTAAATCATTTACATAACAACGATTTTACGATACAGTTTCTCTTAAATCAATATTTAATTTAGTTTCTCTCACTTTTACAATCTGGCCTTCTTAACTAGCGTATAGAAATGCTGTCGCCAATATTATAACTTTCGCTATGCGTTTTTAAACTTTCAATTTTTTTTGAAAGTTTAAAAACTATGTTTATATTTGGCCATGCAATTTAACGAAGCGAAAAATAAATTTGTACAAACTTGGGGAGCTTTGGGTTCTCAGTGGGGCATCAATAAAACGATGGCGCAAATACACGCTTTGTTAATGGTTTCTAAAGATCCTGTTTCTATGGAAGATATTATGCAAGAACTGCAAATATCTAGAGGGAACGCCAGTATGAATATACGTGGTTTAATGGATTGGGGAATTGTTTATAAAGCCAATAAACCAGGTGAACGCAGAGAGTTTTTTATTGCTGAAAAAGATTTGGACGAACTAGCAACAAAAATTGCAAAGGAGAGGAGCAAGAGAGAGATTAAACCTGCGTTAAAGGTTTTAAAAGAGGTGAGTGCAATACAAGGCGATACTTCTGAAGAGGCTGTACATTTTGTAGCGCAAACTAAGAAATTGTATGATTTTGTTGCAAAAGCAGATGAAATTTTTGAAAAAGTAACAGAATATAAAGATAACTGGTTAGGTAAATTAATGATGAAAATATTGAAATAATATATTTTTTAAATTAAAGTTTCAATGTTTTTTGAAATTTTAAAAATAAGTAAAATTTATGCTGAATTTAAATTTAATTGGCTACGGTATTTTTATAGCACTAATGGTTTTTATCATTTTGGTTGTTGGTAAAATCTGCTATAGAAATGGAAATGTGTTTGTAGCACAGCTGATACCGGGACATATTGAACTGTGCCAACAGATTAATAAAGCATTACTTATTGGGTATTACTTGGTTAATCTTGGTTATTGCGCTGTAAATCTTTCCTTTTGGCAACACATTAGTACCATGCCAATGTTGGTCGAGGTAATTTCTATCAAAATGGCGGGTATCATTATCATCCTCTGTGGCTTACATTACCTTAATATCTATGTTTTGATGACGCAAATTCACAAATTAATTAAACAACAATAAATTCTAAACATTATGGACACTACAAAAATTCTCATCGGCTACGCAGTTTATTTGCCTATAGCTTTATTGCTTACCTTGTACGTTTCTAGAACACTTTTTAGAAACAGTAAAATCTATATGTTAGATATTTTTAAGGGCAGAGAAGAGATTGCAATTGCTACCAATAAACTTTTTGAGACAGGTTTTTATCTGCTCAACATCGGCTTTGCCTTAATGATTTTAAAGATAAAGCTCTACAATAACAATTATCAAGAACTAGTGGAAGCCTTGAGCTATAAGATTGGAAGTTTTACTATCTATCTTGGGTTAATGCTATTCGTAAATCTCTATTTTTTCTTTAGAGGAAAAAGAAAAGCCAAAGAAGGGCCAAGGCCGGTAGCTCCTGTGCCACCAAGATTTACAGGACAATAAGTGTATTGCTATGGAAAAGCATCGAATTAAAAAGATCGTATTAGCTGGTGGAACTGGGTTTGTAGGTAAATATTTCAGCGAGCAGTTTAAAGCACTTGGATATCAGGTTGTGATTATTTCAAGGAACAATGCGCATATCCAATGGGATAACATTCAAGAAATTGAAGAAGCCTTAAATAACGCCGAGATGTTGATCAACTTAGCAGGAAAATCTGTCAATTGCAGATATAATCAAGCTAACAAGGATGAAATCTTGCGCTCAAGAACAGCAACTACGAAAATTCTAGGTAATGCAATTTTAAAGTGCAATCATCCGCCAAAAATTTGGATTAACTCTAGCACGGCTACCATTTATAGACATGCGATGGATAGGCCAATGACTGAAAATGATGGTGAGATTGGAAGTGGGTTTTCGGTAGATGTGGCTAAGAGCTGGGAACAAACGTTTTTTAATTTTGACTTGCCGCAGACTAGACAAATTGCACTACGAATGGCAATTGTTTTAGGCGCTGGAGGAGGTGTAATGCGGCCATTTGTAAATTTGGTGCGTTTTGGCCTTGGCGGTAGGCAAGGTAGCGGAAAACAGATGTTTAGCTGGATACATTTAGAAGATCTGTTCAATATTGTTTTATTTTTACAAACTAGCGAAGGGCTGAGCGGCGTTTTCAACTGTTCATCTCCAAATCCTATTGACAACACGACTTTAATGAAAGCCTTGAGAAAGGAGATGGGAACTAGTATCGGCTTACCATCTCCAGAATGGATGCTAAAATTGGGTGCATTAGTGATAGGAACCGAAACAGAACTTATCCTCAAAAGCAGGTGGGTAACACCTGAAAAATTGTTAAGGGTCGGTTATCAATTCAAGTTTCCAATAATTGAAAAAGCATTGGCGAATATTCTCAAAAATTAACTTAATGTAGTTGCGACTATTTGAAATAGCAATAAGATCCAAAATTTACAATCATGAACATATTAATTGAAAAATTACCAGATAATGATAAGCAACGCAAATGGATTGCCATAGCTATTACGGTACTGATCTCGATGCTTTTAACACTTGTAGGTATTTATCTTATTGGAGAATATGGAGTTGCCTTATTTATTTTCACACCGTTTTTCATGGGGGCGTGTCCAATTATTTTATATGGCTTAAAGCGGCATGTTAGTAGAAAAGAGGCTTGGAAAATGGGGTTTTTAACGCTGCTGATATTTACTGTAGGCTTGTTGTTTTTCGCTATTGAAGGTTTGATATGTATTGCCATGGCTGCTCCGCTAGGTATTTTATTTACTTGGCTGGGAAGCTTGATTGGTTTTTCAATAGTTAAAAAAGGCACGAAACGTTCTTCGGTAATAGTGTTGATCTTTCTTGCTTTTATTCCTACTACCGCTTTTATCGAAAAAGATTTTGAACCTGAATTGAATTCAGTAGTTACCTCTATTGAAATTGAAGCTGACTTGTCTACTGTTTGGCGAAACGTAGTCGAATTTCCTCAGTTGGAAGCTCCAAAAGAATTTATTTTCAGAACTGGTATTGCTTATCCCATTAATGCAAAAATTGAGGGTAGTGGAGTAGGGGCTATCAGATATTGTAACTTCACTACCGGTAGCTTTGTGGAACCTATTACGGTTTGGAATGAAAATTCACTGCTAAAATTTGATGTGCTGGAACAACCCGCTCCTATGAAGGAAATCAGCTTTTGGGATATTGATGCGCCACATTTGCATGATTATTTCGTCTCTAAAAAGGGGCAGTTTAAACTTACGCAGTTATCAAATGGAAATACCTTGTTAGAGGGTACAACTTGGTATTATCATCATATTAAACCCGCTATTTACTGGAAGGGTTGGAGTGAATATATCATTCATCAAATACATTTACGTGTATTGGCACACATTAAGAAGAATGCTGAAAATGATCAGGTTTTTCTTCGTCGATGATGGGACAAAATTGGCGGTAAATAAGATTTATGGGAGCCGCCAAAATTTATAGCTCGAACTAGCAAAGAAATAATCTTGAAAAATCTTGTTTAACATTGCTTAAACAAGATTTTTTGGTCATGATCTCGATGCTTATCGATCGGTAGAATACTTTTTCTTCAGCCACAAGCTAGCTTTTACCAACAGTATCAATACTGGAACTTCTACTAGCGGACCGATAACGCCTACAAATGCCTGTGAAGAATGAATGCCAAACACAGCTATGGCAACTGCTATGGCCAATTCAAAGTTATTTCCTGTGGCAGTAAAGGCTATAGCTGCGTTTTTATCATAAGGAACTTTTAGCGATTTATTGATGAAAAAGCTAACGAAAAACATGAGTACAAAATAAATGACTAAGGGGATGGCAACTTTTATTACATCCATCGGTAGCTCAACTATTTTATCGCCTTTAAGACTAAACATTACCACAATAGTGAACAGCAATGCGTACAAGGTAATAGGAGATATTTTAGCTGCGAATTTTCGATTATACCATTCTACGCCTTTTAACTTTATCAGAAAGTAGCGGCTTAGAAATCCTGCTAAAAAGGGGATACCCAAGTAAATGAGCACACTTTCGGTTACTTCTTTAATTGATACACTTACATTAAAATTGGCGAGCCCTAATTTAGCAGGCAATACATTTATAAATAGCCAAACTAAAAAGCTGTAGGTTAGCACTTGAAAAATACTATTTAACCCTACCAATAATGCGGCATATTCTCTGTTGCCTTTTGCTAAATCATTCCAAACTATTACCATTGCAATACATCTGGCTAAACCTATCAGTATTAAACCTGTCATGTAATCGGGTTCGTTTCTTAAAAACAAAACAGCCAAGCCAAACATTAAAAGGGTACCAATAACCCAATTAAGTAATAAGGATATACCAATGATTTTCTTGTCTTTAAATGCTTGTGGTAATAAAGAATAGTCAACTTTTGCTAAAGGCGGGTACATCATCAATATCAATCCTATTGCCAAGGGAATATTGGTAGTGCCTACAGTTAATGTATTAGTAAAGTTGGGAATACTCGGAAAGAAATATCCTAATGATACGCCCAAAGCCATGGCAAGAAATATCCACAGGGTGAGGTAACGGTCTAGAAATTTTAATTTCGGCTGCATGGTTTATTTACTAATGATTGAGAAAACGTAAAACATCTCTGCTGCAATTTGTAAACTTCTTTCGGCATATATTTGGGGCTGCGCTTCGGTATTGTCCGAAATTTTTGGATCTTCAAAAGTGATTGGTATTCTTTGCTCAGCACCCGGAATAAAAGTGCATCCGCCATCGGCTTGGGAGCAAGTCATAACCGCTGCAAATTCAGCTGTCGGGTTGAAAGGATGGTCGAATTTTTTAGAAAAACCAATAATGGGTTGCGTATTGTCGTTGTATTTTATTGCATAAATTGGATTTTTACCATCTGAAATTTTAAAAATGTCTAGTCCTTGTTGCATCAGCGTTTCTGCTACTTTTGGAAACAATGCCGTTTCTTCTGTACCGCCAGAGTAACAATGCACATTATCAATATTATAATAAGCAGCTGCAATTTGTGCCCAAACCTGGGATAAATGACTACGGCGAGAGTTGTGTGTACAAATAAAGTTGATATTTACTTGTTTATTGTTGGCTAATTGGTGTTGTATAAAATCTGCCAAAGGTTTTAAAATTTCCTTACGTTCGTCGTTAACTTTTGGAAGTTGGGTTACGGTTTCAATTATTTGAGGATACATTTCTGAATTTTGATAAGATTAACAACATCCGCCATCTGGCGTACAAGAATTATTTACAGGTAATTGAGCTAAGTTTTTCCGCATTTTTTCTACAGGGATACCACAAGCATCTTGCGCCAAGCAAGCCGTTGTTTTATTTTTCAATACGAAGGTTTTTCCGTTAAAAGCTAATTCGTATTTGCCAATGGTTTCATGTTGGTATTCTACTTCAATTTCAGCGTCTTCAATGCCTAGTTTACTTTCCGAGAGTTCAATAATGTGTAAGAGTTTGCTAGGCTTCAGTCGGTGTTCGTAGTCGTCGGCATTCCATAATTGGAAATTAACTGTCTTTTCTTTACGAATAACTCCGCCACAATCGATAAAGCTTTTGATGATTTGTCCTACTTCGGTAACATGAAAATGTTCGGGTACCAATGTGCCGTTTTCTAGTTGAAATTCTACATTTTCTAAGGTGGGTAAGATTTTTTTAATGTCTGATAAATTCATGATAATTATGTTGTTGTATATTGCAATATTACGATTGAATTAAGCGTAAATAAATGTTTTAGCAGCATTTATTTATAGTTGTCACATCAACAAAAAAAGCATTAAGTTCGCCTTTGATATCTTGCCAAACTACCTCGTTAATGCAGTAGCAAATACTGGTTCCTTCTATATTTCCTTTAATGATGCCAATATTTTTAAGCTCACGTAAATGCTGAGAAATGGTAGCTTGTGCCAAGCCTAATTCTTCCACCAAATCATTACATATACATGCATTTTGTTTAATAATGTGTTGTATAATAGCAATGCGAGCTGGGTGAGCTAAGGCCTTAAATAAAATGGCTAGTCGGTTTTGCTGTTCGTTAAAGATGTCTGTTTTGGTAACGCCCATATTTTTATCTATATATTGCAATATTACGATTAATAATGATGCCAACAAAAAAATCACAACTTAATTTAAGCATTACAACTATTTAAGTTCCAATTAGAGGTTTTTCGATAGGTTGCTAGGCAATGCAACTGTTAAACAAACTAGGATATTAGTGGTGTTTTAGATACTTCTTTGTGCGTTGCAACTTAAATTAACGAATTATGGGGCTTAATCTTGACTAACCGACCCTGAAATAAATTTGCTTAGCAGCTACTGCGTGGTCAGGGTGACGGTATTGGCGGTTCGTTCATGCTGATCCGATAGTTATCGGATTTATTTTACTGCGTAGCTTTCCGCTTTGCTACAGGCCAGCATCAGCTTTTAGGTCTATTTCTTAAAATTACATTTTCGGTATAAATATTTAACTTTCTGATAAACAGCTAGAAATATCCATGGTTCACGTTAAATTAGTGTAAAGTTTTCCTTCTTTGGCTAAGCGATATCCACAAGGGAAGAGAAAGGGAATGTTACATTCTTTCGCTTTGGGAAAGATGCTAAAGGGTAAGAGATAAGTTAGGTTTCAATAGCGTGTAAATTAGCAATCGAAATCTGTTTACAAACAAAAAGGCCACCAAAAAATGGTAGCCTTTCGTAAATAAATTACTGAAACATTAGAAGTAAAACTGTACGCCTAATTTAGGTGCAAAAGTATCTGCCTCTAAACCAAAACTGTTGCTTTTTACTTTATTGCCAGTACCTTCTTGTTTAAAAGAGAAGTTCTCATATCCTAAACCGTTAACCGAAAATTCGATACCAATTTTCTTGTTAGGGAAGAATGCAAAACCTGGAGCTACATTTATGCCGATAGACGTTGTAGTTCCCAATTTTGAGCCCGTATCTCCATTAGCTTCTACATCTTTAAGTGTACCAAATGCTAATGGAACAGATAACTGTCCGAAGAATTTGAATTGATCAGTTAAGTTTACATAGTAACGACCAAATGGAGCTACTTTAAAAGCAGCAACTTGAGCTCCTTCACTTACAGATTTGTCATAATCATAACCCACCCCAGTACCAATTGCAAAATTGTTGCCTACAAAATAACCAACACTCGGAACTACACTAAAGTTCACATCTGCTTTAGAAGCACCATCTACTTTTGTGCTGTTAAAACTTACGTTACCACCTAAAATAATTTTTCCTTTTTCGGTTTGTGCATTTGCGCCAAAAGTTAAAGCTGCTACAGCTACTAACGATAATAAAATTTTTTTCATTTGTTAAAATTGTTTTTAATTGTAATGAAGCTATTCGATAAATCAAACGGTTTCATTTGTTAAAATTTATGTGTTATTATCAATGATCTTTTTGATCATTTGTTATGTACTTTTCAACTATTATGCCTGCTGAAAAACTGTCATACGTGCCAAAAACAAAGATTTTTTATTAATCAATTGATTAATAAATTGTTAAATTAAGATAGTTAATTTGTAAATTATTTTGGCTTGACAAAACTCTACTTTAGTGACAATTGAATGATTTTATTGTATTTTTTCTAATTGTCGATTTGGCATTTTATGTCAGTTTTTGACATGAAAAAGAGGCTGTATCAAAAGTAAAATAATGCCGTCATTTCGACGATCGAAGGAGGAGAAATCTCTTTCAGAAGCACTTCTGAAACAGATCTCTCTCTAACGTTCGAGATGACGAGCGACTTTTGAGACAGCCTCTTTCTTGATATATGATGGAGTTGTGAATAGTATTGCTACAAATCGACTTTACTTATCCTCGTTAAGGAATACAAATTGATGATCGAACATATCTAACTTGATTTTACTATCCTTATCTACTTTTCCAGCTAATATCTCCTTAGATAGTTCATTTAGTATACGTTTTTGTATTACACGTTTTAACGGACGAGCGCCGAATTGTGGGTCGTAACCTAGTTCTGCCAACCAATCCAACGCTTCTGTACTTGCCTCCATGGTAATTCCCATTTCTGCCAAGGTATTTTGCACCTGCTTAAACTGTAGATCAACAATATTTCTAATTTCACTTCTTTGTAGCGGTGTAAACATAATCAACTCGTCAATTCTGTTTAGAAACTCAGGACGAATGGTCTGTTTCAATAATTCGAATAACTCGTTTTTAGTTTTAGCTACAATGCTGTCTCTTTGGTCTTCATCAAAATTTTTAAAATTATCCTGAATAAGGTGAGAACCAATATTAGAAGTCATGATGATGATGGTGTTTTTAAAATTCACCACACGTCCTTTATTATCAGTCAATCTTCCATCATCTAACACTTGTAATAAGATGTTAAACACGTCTGGGTGGGCTTTTTCAATCTCATCCAGTAAGACTACCGAATATGGTTTTCTACGAACAGCTTCCGTCAATTGTCCGCCTTCATCGTAACCAACATATCCCGGAGGCGCACCAATTAACCTACTTACTGCATGGCGTTCTTGGTACTCACTCATATCAATTCTGGTCATTGCGTTTTCATCATTGAATAAGAACTCTGCCAACGCTTTTGCTAATTCGGTTTTACCTACACCAGTTGTACCTAAGAAAATGAATGAGCCAATGGGTTTACGTTTATCTTGTAAACCTGCACGTGAGCGGCGGATTGCATCAGAAATTGCTTCGATAGCTTCATCCTGTCCAGCAACACGTTTGTGCAATTCCTCTTCTAAATTGAGTAATTTTTCACGTTCGCTAGATACCAGCTTGGTTACCGGAATACCTGTCCAACGACCTACCACACCTGCAATATCATCAGCAGTTACTTCCTCTTTTAACATCCTGCTTTCGTCTTGTCGGCTAGCTAGGTCCGCTTTTAGTTTTTCAACTTTATCTTGTGCTTCTTTAATTTTTCCGTAGCGTAATTCCGCAACTTTACCATAATCTCCAGCACGCTCTGCTTGTTCGGCTTCTAGCTTAAAAGCTTCAATTTGCTCAATTTCAGTATTAATGGCATCTACTAAGTCTTTTTCGCCTTGCCATTTTGCTCTAAATTCATCACGCTCTGCAGCTAAATTGGCAATCTGTGCGCTGAGTTCTTTAACTTTGTTATCGTCTTTTTCGCGTTTAATGGCTTCACGCTCAATTTCTAAACGCATAATCTCACGTTCCAGCGCATCTACATTTTCTGGCACACTGTCCATTTCCATACGTAGTTTGGATGCTGCCTCGTCCATCAAATCAATGGCTTTATCTGGTAAAAAGCGGTCGGCAATGTAACGTTGGCTCATTTCTACTGCAGCAATAATGGCTTCGTCTTTAATACGTACTTTATGGTGCGTTTCGTAACGTTCTTTCAAGCCACGTAAAATAGAAATCGCATCTTGTGTATCAGGTTCATCAACCATCACTTTTTGGAAACGACGCTCTAGAGCTTTATCCTTTTCCAAGTACTTTTGGTATTCATCCAAAGTAGTGGCGCCAATGGCCCTTAGCTCGCCACGGGCTAGGGCAGGTTTTAAAATATTAGCAGCATCCATAGCACCTTCGCCACCGCCGGCACCAACTAATGTGTGTATCTCATCAATAAAAAGGATAATTTCGCCATCGCTTTGTGTTACCTCTTTTACTACAGCTTTTAAACGCTCTTCAAACTCCCCTTTATATTTTGCTCCCGCAATAAGTGCACCCATATCTAAAGAGTACACTACTTTTGATTTTAGATTTTCAGGAACATCGCCTTTAATAATTCTAAAGGCAATACCTTCGGCAATGGCAGTTTTACCCACGCCAGGCTCTCCAATTAAGATGGGGTTGTTCTTTGTTCTGCGAGATAAAATTTGTATCACACGTCTAATCTCTTCGTCACGTCCAATTACTGGGTCTAGCTTGCCGCTTTCGGCATACTCGTTTAAGTTACGTGCATATTTTCCCAAAGCTTGATAGGTAGCCTCTGCATTTTGATCGGTTACTCGGTTATCTCCACGCAATTCAGTTATTGCTTTTTTAAGGTCTTTTTCGTTAACGCCTTGGTCTTTTAGAAGTTTAGCTGTAGCATCGTTTGCAGCTAAAATTCCTAAAAGGATGTGTTCTACAGATACAAATTCATCTTTAAATTCTTTTAAAAAAGACTGTGCCTTTTGTAGAGCCGAGTTAGCACCAGAAGATAGATAAATATTACTGCCGCTCACCTTTGGATATTTGGCAATATCTTCATCTAGCTTCTGAGAAAGTATATTTAGGTTTACGTTTAATTTTTTTAAAACGTACGAAATCACATTTTCATCAACCGTTAGCAAGCCTTTAAGCAAATGTGCTGTTTCTATGGCCTGCTGCTGGTTGCCTTGTGCAATTTCAGAGGCTTTTTGAACAGCCTCTTGGGCTTTGATTGTAAAATTATTGAAGTTCATAATCCGTTTAAATCAAAACAAATGCCATCAGTAATTTGATTTACAAATCGGAAATTTTGTCTGCTAAGAAAGTGTTTTAATGAATAATTGTCTGATTTAAAGTATTTTACAATGTAATAATGACAGGTTTTGTTTAGTTTTTAAGCAGGTTGAGCATCAGCTTAGCGCAGTTTTCATCAACCAAAACACTATTGGCAAATGAAATTGATGAGGCGTTAAAAATCCAGCCTTTCTCGGTTTGCTTAAAGACCATGTGTGCAGGTCCCTGTGCATTGTTTCCTACAGCAATAATCTCAAAACCATCACTGTGGTAATTGATCTTGTCTGTCTCTATTCCCGATGCACCCGTTCCTCCCTGATAGCTGTATAAAGATTTTTCGCCAAAATGGGTAGTGGTAATGCCTTCAAAAGCGAAATGGTTTCTGTCAATAATTTTGTAGCTGGCAAGTGTAAGGTAGCCATCCTCCGTAAAAAAACTCCCTGTTAATTTGGTAGTGATTTCCATATCCGATACTTGATTGCCCATTTTAATACCTTCGTTATAAAATTCAACGTCTCGGTATAGGTTGTTCCCGGAGGCAATAATTACTTTTCCACCTTTTTCGATGTATTTTTTAAGCATTCCTTTCATTTCAGCCGACCAATATTCGCTATGGTTATTAAAAATCCACTTATCGTAGTTCAAGATTTCTGGGTTGTAAGCCAAGTCCCAATCGGTGTAAAGCTCAAAATTGAGATTGTTTTGATAGAGGAAAGCTAATAGTGGCCATTCGCGTCGGGGATGTTGCGCAAATTCAAAGCTATCATAAACATTATCATAATTGTAATGTCCGTTTGCCACATCATTTGGATTTTGCAGGTGTGGCCGTTTAGTGGGTAAGTAGCCAGGTACTACTTTGCCCATTAATTTAAAAGGGATTTTAAAGATGGTATGGTTTTGCTGATCTAAGTAATTGGATTTTCCTCCATAACAATTGTAAGCAAGCCAGGTATTAGTGCTAGCAAATACGGCTAACTTAGTTTTTTGCTGTTTAGGAACCAAAGCGATTGCATGAAAAAACGATTCTTTTGCTTGGTCTTCCGTTTTAATACCGATAATGTATAATCCACTTTCTAAAGTTGCAGTATCTATGGTTAAAGTTTTACTCCAGCTGCAACCATTTTTAGGGTGATAATAATTTTGATTACGGCAAACTGGAATATTTTCGTAGCATTGTACCAAATGCTTTTCTCCTTGAGTATATAAACGCCTATTGTGCTAGGTAAATCCGTGTTTACATAACATTCAATCATTTCTCCTTGCACGTACCTCAGTTTATCCGTATACAAAGTTTGTGGATGATGCTTGAACTTTATGGCTTTTGGCGTTACTATCAGGTTTACTCGCCTAATGTAATAGTAAATAAGTGACAGCAGCACGAGCGTGGAGAGTGCGAAGACAGATAAAATCATATTGGCGAGCAATTTATTAATGTTCACAAATTAAGTAATTTTTAACGGTTAGTTTAGTGTTGGCGCTGAGTATATTTGCAGCTTGCTAATCGTCAATGAAAACCTATATAAAAAATTACTTCAAAGTTTACCAAGGCCTATCAACTCCTGCTTGGATGTTGGCTTTGGTAATGCTCGTAAATAGGAGCGGAGCTATGGTTGTTCCATTTTTAGGGGTTTATATGGTTAATAAGTTGGGATTTACGTTAGAAAATGCCGGTGTATTGCTCAGTTGTTTCGGAATTGGTTCTGTGGTGGGCTCATCATTAGGTGGTTGGCTTACCGATAAGTTTGGCCATTTTAAAGTGCAGCTATTTAGTTTAACGGGAATTGTACCGTTGTTTTTAGTGTTGCCCAAGTTAACTACCATGCCCTCCTTAGCTGCTGGTATATTAGCATTAAGCATGGTTAGCGATATTTTACGACCAGCAAACTCTGTTTCTTTAGCTTATTATTCGAAACCTGAAAACGTAGTAAGAAGCTTTACACTTAACCGAATGGCTTTAAACTTAGGTTTTTCTATAGGGCCCGCCTTGGGTGGGTTTTTAGCTGCTGTTTCTTACGATTTACTTTTTTATGGAAATGCCTTCGCGGCAACTTTAGCAGCTGTTATTTTTTTTGTGTACTTCAGAGATAGAAAGGGGAACACTAAAGAAAAGACAAGCGCAGAAGATATGGGCGTCCCTTATAGATCTCCATATAAAGACGTACCCTTTTTAGTTTTTACCTTTTTGAGCATTTTATTTGCTATTTGTTTCTTCCAATTGTTAAGTACTCTGCCGCTTTATTACAGAGAGGTCTATCAGCTTTCTGAGAAAAATATTGGTGTAATTTTAGCATACAGTGGTGTAGTTGTTTTTAGTTTAGAAATGCTCATTGTACATATTGCCGAACGAAGAACTACCGCTGCAAATGCCATTATCGTTGGCGTTGTTTGCTGTGGCTTGGCTTTCGCTTCGTTGTTAATTGCTCATGGTATTTGGCTGCTGTATGTTTCTATGTTTATCTTGTGCGTATCAGAAATGCTGGCTATGCCGTTTATGGCTACAGTAACGCTACAGCGTTCCAATCCTAAAAATAGAGGTGCTTACATGGGTTTAAACTCTTTATCTCTTTCGGCTGGATTAATTTTTGCACCTTACTTGGGTACCAAGATAGCTGCCAATTACGGCTTTCAGGTGCTTTGGCTCGGTACTGGATTGTTGATGTTATTGACTGGTATGGGCTTTTATTTTCTAATGAAGCAGATAAGGTTGAAAGGGGAAGATTAAACCACTTTTTTTTTGATGATATTTATTCGTTGTCGGTTTTAGCCTTTCATTGCCATAGGTTAAGCTTTTCATTGCCGTCGGTTTTAACCGACGGCAAATAGGAGTTATGTGTACAGGATTTTGTTAATTAAACCCGATAGGAGCGAGCACGAAGGGGCAAACCTTTGCGTTTGCCGTGTAGTAAAGCGGATAGCGGGGCTGAAAGTGCTATGATACACTTGCCGCTCGTTTCCAATTTTTATAATCCTTTTGCCTTGAGATGACAGATATAAAAAAAGGAAGTCTTTTGAACTTCCTTCGTATTGTTAGCCTAAAATTTCTTTCAGTTTTTTTGTCTGATGATCAGCAAGTTTTTGTAATGGGCCTGCGGCTAGCATTTTCATCATCATATTTAAATCTGCCGATATGATGTGTGTGGCGGTAGTTGTGCCATTTCCATTGTCTTTTACAGACCACTGTAGTGATAGGTCGAATGGTGGTTTTTCTGTAGGTAAGGCAATCAGCTTTTCGTTTTCTACTCTTTCGGAGATGTGAATGGCCAGTTTAGCCATGTTTTGAATGGTAAAGCTAGCAGTATCTGCCGTAGAAACCCAGTTGTAAATGTTTTCTGGCATGAGCTGCTGATGGTTGTTTAAATCTGCTAGAAATTGATAAACTTTTTCTACAGGCAAATTAATTTCGGCGTTACTTTCAATGATTGTCATTTATGTGAGGTTATTGTGTGAGGTGCTAATTTAAACTGTTTCGCTCTGTCCCCATTGAGATGGATTTTCACGCCACTTGTTCAAAAATTCCATATCAGATTTTGCGATGATGGCATGCTCTGCAGCATAATCAATCAGTGCCTTATAATTAGAAAGTGTCGAATATCTACATTTAGCCGCTGCAAAATTATCATCAGCTTGTTGAAATCCGTAAGTGAAGATAGCCACCAAACCAGCTACAGAAAGTCCAGCATTACGCAAGGCATCTACCGCTTGTAGACTGCTTTTTCCTGTAGAAATTAAATCTTCGATTACGACTACACGTTGGCCTTCTACAATTTCGCCTTCAATTAAGCTTCCGGTTCCATGTTCTTTAGCTTTTGATCTTACATAGATAAAAGGCAAACCTAGCTCTTGGGCTACCAATACGCCTTGTGGAATACCTGCAGTTGCTACTCCTGCAATAACATCAACAGCACCATATTCTTCTTGAATTAGCTGCGCCAGTTTTTGACGAATGAAAGTTCTTACAGATGGGTGAGACAATGTGATGCGATTATCACAGTAAATAGGAGATTTCCAACCAGAGGCCCAAGTAAATGGATTAGTAGGTTGTAATTTAATTGCTTTAATTTGTAATAAAAATTCAGCTACCTTTAATTCAATATCACTTTTATTATACATGGCGCAAAAATACAGAATTTATATTAACGATAATACTTTGTTTATAACTCATGAACTTCCTACTCAGTTAGAAAAAATACAACAGATTGAAGTAGAGGGTTTTGATTTTGAATTGTTTTATGAAAAACTTCAAATCAGCAAGAAGAAGAATTATCTATTGTTGACAAAAAATCCATCTGCTGTATTTAAAAAGGTAAAAAGTGATTTAACGGTTATTAATGCTGCTGGAGGTTTGGTAACCAATGCCAAGGGCGAGTATCTTTTTATTTTTAGAAACAAAAAATGGGATCTGCCCAAAGGAAAAGTAGATAAAGGCGAAAAAGTAAAGGAGGCTGCTGTGCGTGAGGTAGAAGAGGAGTGTGGCGTTAAAGTAGAAAAACGTAACGATAGAATTTGTAAAACTTACCATGTTTACAAAATGGGTGGCGAATTGATTTTGAAAAGAACAAGTTGGTACCACATGACGGTTAAAGGTAGCCCCAAGTTGGTGCCACAGGTTGAAGAAGGTATTACCGAAGCAGTTTGGATAGCTCCTCATGAAATTAAAGCTAAAATAAAAAACACCTATGCCTTAATCACAGATGTTTTAAAGAGCGAGAAGTTGGTTTGATTTATTAGCTCATTGGTTCACTTGTTCATAGGTTAACTACCTAAACGGTTATTTGTTTGATTGGTTTTCCCGCAGATGCTCGCTGATTTTTTGATTATTAAACACTTTGTTAACTAACAACTGATACCTGCCCCCTTAATTATTCCTCATCCATACTGTCAACTATTTTTTTAATCTGTTTTAGGTATTTTCCGTAATAAAATTTAGCCCATAGTTCTGTGATAATTCCAACTAATAAAATGGTTACAATAATATTAATGGCGATGTAAGTGAGCGATACTTTTGCGAAAATTTTGTTTAACAGCTCGCCATTAATGGTAAATAAGGCAATGGCGCAAAAGGCAAGCAGAATAAAACCAACTATATAGGTTAACGCTTTGTATAATTCCAGATTAAGCTTCATTTCATAATAAAACCATAATAAGTTTTTTCTACTGTCTAAACTTAAATCGTAAGAGTGCTTATAAAACAAATAAAACTTAAAAAAGTAATATGCCATAAACCCGCAGATAATACCATAGAATAATATATATATAGTGGTAAGTTCTTTAGTGAAATGAAAAATTTTTGGAGCGAAGACCAAAATTAATAAAGAAATGAGCTGCCCAAAAAACTCATGTTTCATTTTTTTTCTTATTTGGTCTATTGGTGTACGGGCTTCCGTAACTTTTAGCATATTTTCAGAAATCTCATTAGAACTAGTCTCGCTTTCGTTCCATTGATCCTTTAGTTGGTCAAAATTCATAGCCGTTATTTTTAATGGTTTGTTGTAATTTTTCTTTGGTTCTATTTAATTTAACTCTAGCATTTACTTCGCTAATACCTAAGTTTTGTGCAATTTCTTTGTGCGATTGGTTTTCTAGAAACAGAAATATCAACGCTTTCTCAATTTGGTTAAGTTCTTGTACTGCTTTGTACAGGTAAGCCAACTTTTCTTCTTTATCTGCACTGTCATTAATATCTGCAATGTCTAATTGTTCTTGTAAAGGTGTTTTGTCTATCTTTCTATTTTCTTTTTTGAAGAATACTATAGCTGTATTTAAAGCTACCCGATACATCCAAGTAGAAAATTTACTGCTTCCCTTAAAAGAAGGATATGCTTTCCAAAGCTGCATCACAATCTCTTGAAACAAGTCTTCTTGATCCAAAATATTGTCCATATACATTTTACTTACCTTATGGATAATGCCTTTGTTGTCATTGATTTGTTGTAAGAATGCCTTTTGGGTTTCGAGCATCAGAATATGGCTTTACTATCGTTTAAATTTACCGTATTAGTAGATGATTTTTGCAAACGTTACATTCTAATTTAAAAAAGATTTGTTGCTAGAAAATATTTTGAATAAAATGTAATTTAGAGCGTTTTAATAAATATGAAAAAGATAGGTCGATTTTTCGCAGCTGCCGTACTGATTGTTTTTACCACTTTTACGGCTTGTAAAAAAGATGAAAATGAAGAAATTATTGATATCATAACTTCTAAAACATGGAAGTTAGGGTTAACTGACTTAAATACACGTACCAACCCAAGTGGCAACAATACTTATTATGCCGTTTTAGAATGTGAACAAGACGATACTTTTACGTTTAGAGCAGATGGAACAATGGTAAGAACTTTTGGTTCAAAAAAATGCGACGGCGATACTGGAACTAGCAAGACAATTAACTATAGCTACAATAAAGAAACAATAGAGTTAATGATTGATGGTGTGAAATACTCGGTGGTAGAAGAAAATAGAAGTCAGTTGAAATATACTTTAACTACTCCTGCAACATCTGGTGTAAGCAATAAAATTTATTTACTACAGTAAATTAAAGAAAAGTCAAAGCTTCTTTAGGTACAAACTGGCTTACATCGCCATTATTTCTCAAAATATCTCTCACAATAGTAGAACTTATAGCAGTATATTCTGGCCTACTCAATAAAATGATGGTTTCCACGTCGGGCATCATTGTTTTGTTAATTTGAGCAATGGCTCGTTCGTACTCAAAATCTGATGCAGAACGAATGCCTCTAACCATGTATGTTGCGCCAATTTTCTTAGCAAAATCAATGGTTAGGCCCTGATAAGTTTGTATTTCTACATTTGCGTTTTCAGCAAATATGCTTTTTACAATTTCCTCTCTTTTTTCGGCAGATAAAAAATTTTGCTTAGAACTGTTTAAGCCAATACCAACCACAATTTTATCGAACAAAGGCAACGATCTTTTTACGATATCTACGTGAGCAATGGTAATTGGATCAAATGAACCTGGAAATAAAGCAATTTTCATGTCCAAATATAAGTCAAAAGGATTAAGGAGCAAAGAACAAGGAATAAAGATTGAATGCAGAAACGCAAATTGAAAGTCCTTGCTGTTTTATAACTTCTAGCTTTTTGTTACTTAACGAGTTCGGGATAATAGAAATAGGTTATTTGCTAGCGATAGTCTCTCAAATCTTCGTTCAGCTAATTTTCGGTCTCCTATTTTTCGGGTCGCACCAATAAGCCAAAGCAATTCCTTCGAAAGAAAAATAGGCAACCGAGAGTTTTTGCTACTTTTTGCGGTCAAAAAGTAGGAGCCCAGTGGCGGCCAGCTAAGAAAACAGGTCAAATACGAATTAGACAAAGTTAGAGGGTAACGCTTAACCCGAACTCAAGTTACTTAGTATTTTGAATTTTAACTAGCTTACTGTCCTGAAAAATCAAAGTAACGGTTTGAAGTGATATTTGGTTTTCGTCGATTTTTTGAGAGTCAACTTTTGAGTTCTCTTTTAACACCTTTAAAACTTCATTTTGTGTCAAATCGGTCTCATTAATTATATGTTGAATATCATCTAAATCACTCTGAGTTCGTGAAAAACTATCACTTAAATAGATGAGGGAAAACGCTTGGTCAATCATAGAGTAAATACTAAAACCAAATGTAAAAAGTAAACTAATTAGGCAAATCCAAAATGCGATTTTCCATTTATTCATTTGTGGGCGTGTTTAGTTCTGTAAATCCTTGCTTTTATATCTTTATTCTTTAATCTATTTGAAGAAGCTAAAAGAAGAATAACCGTATTTTCTGGTTTCTTTGTAGCCCGGCTGTTGCTCTAACTTTAACATTGATGGGTGCTCTACCACTAAAACTCCATTTTCGTTAAGTAATTGATGTTGGTGTACCAATTGGGGCAACAAAGGGATGTTGGGTAAATCATAAGGCGGATCAGCAAAAATAATGTCATATTTTTCTTTGCTTTGCGTTAAGAATTTAAAAACATCAGCTTTGCGAATATCTATTGAAACCAATTGGTATTTTTCCTTAACAGATTTTAACCAAGCCACACATGCCGGATGTTTATCAACTGAGGTTATACTTTTTGCCTCACGAGACGCAAATTCGATGCTAATGTTGCCAGTGCCAGTAAATAGATCTAGTACTTTGCATTCATCAAAATCATAGCTATTTAATAAGATATTGAATAAAGCCTCCTTAGCCATATCTGTAGTAGGTCTCACAGGAAGTTTTGCTGGAGCCTGAAACTGTATCCCCTTTAATCTTCCGCCAACTATCCGCATTGTTGTAGTGCAAGTAAACTGGTGTAATAATGGGCTGGCATATCATCTAAAATAGAAGTGTCTAAATCAGAAACAAGGGTCAAAAGTTGCACATTTTGGAAATACTTGATTAGTATATTCCAATTGATATCGTTATCATTAATAATTCCGCATGTATTTACAGTAACTTGCTGTACATTAATGTTGAGCTGATTAACTATGAGTAAAAGAAAGTAAGCAAGTTCTTCAGTGCCTTCAAATTGATAGTTTTGGTTAAACGCTATCTCTTTATCTTTGATGTAAACCAACTGAAAAGAACCTGCTGTAAAATCAATGATGATGGTGTCTGTATTAAATTGTACTGCTAGTTCAAATAAACCAGCATTATGTACTAGCTTAATACTTTGCGGCCAATTGTTGTTAATTTTTTTTTCTACCGAATAAGGCAGCGAAAACACCGTATAAATATTTTGTTGTTGGCTAGGCTGTACATATATGTTCTGAGAGTCTGCATCAGCAAAAAACTTGGTGTAAATTGCTATTTCATTTTCGTTGAATAGCTCTTTAGGTACATAGACCACATTTTGCGTGTGCGTAGCAATTTTTACATTTTGGTAGTTTAGATTAAGATAAGCGTCATTTTTTAAGCGTTCTTTTAGTTTTTCGTAACCATCCGTACATTCCTGTTCATCGTATAATGCTTGGATACGTTTGCTGCTGTTGTCAATAATGCCGTAAGAAAAAGTATCGAATCCTAGTTTAATCAATAAGCTTAAATTAGCACTATCGGCTGGGTCAAAGTTAGGGTCAATTAGTAAAATACTGTTGTTGCTCATCTATCTACAAAAATAGTTTTTTTATTTTAAAATGAATTTTTATTGCTACAGATGCGCAGATGTTTTTTATGAGTTATATGATTTGCGTTTAATATTAAGTCTGCTATTTTAAGATGAGGTAAATAATATCTGTGCTTCTGTGGCTATATTTCGCATCTTTGCCTTATGGACAAAGCCGGTTTAATTGCGCAATCATATCCTTTTCTGCCTACTAAAGAGCAACTGCAGTTTTGTGAGCAGGCTGCTGCTTTTTTGAGTAAACCCAATAGTGAAGCTTGCTTTATACTAAAAGGCTATGCCGGAACTGGGAAAACTACTTCGGTGGCAGCTTTAGTAAAAGCATTGCCTAAATTTGGTTTAAAGTCCATTTTGTTGGCACCAACGGGCAGGGCTGCAAAGGTAATGAGCAACTATACTCAAAAAAAAGCGTTAACCATCCATAAAAAAATCTATAGAAAGAAAAGTGCGGTAAGTATGGATATGGTTTTTCAACTGGCACCCAATTTAGCACAAAATACAGTATTTATTATCGACGAGGCTTCGATGATAGCCGACGAATGGAATACGCAAAGTGGTTCGTCTTTTTTGGCAGATTTATTGGAGTTTGTATTTCAGCCCGCACCAGATGGAGCACCTAAAAATTGTTACTTGCTTTTTGTTGGCGATACGGCACAGCTTCCACCAGTTGGTAGTGTAGATAGCCCAGCTTTAAATCCAGGGTATTTAAGCAGTAATTTCCATTTGGAGGTAACTTGTGTTGAACTTACAGAAGTAGTTAGGCAAGAGAAAAAATCTGGAATTTTAGCCAACGCCACCATGCTACGAGATTTGATAAATGGCTATGATGAAGAGCCCCAGTTTCCTAAATTTATAACCAAAGGTTTTAAAGATATCTTTAGAATGACAGGTATAAAGTTTGTAGAAGGTTTGGAATATGCCTATAGTAAGTATGGTTTAGAAAACGCTTTGGTGGTGTGTAGGTCTAATAAATCTGCCAATATTTACAACAACCAAATTAGAGCAAGGCTGCTTTATCGAGACGAAGAATTAAGCGGCGGAGACTATATTATGGTGGTACGTAATAACTATTTTTGGTTGCCAGATGATAATGAAACTGCATTTATTGCCAATGGCGACATGGCCAAAATCATTAGGGTTAGGAGAGAAGAAGAACGTTACGGCTTTAGATTTGCCGAGGTTCAGTTAGAGCTGGTAGATTTTCCTGATGTGGGCGCTCTTACGTGTAAAGTTTTATTAGATACCTTGCAAATCGAGAGCCCGAATTTACCTTACGAAGCCAGTAAGAAATTATATGAAGGCTTATTGCTAGACTACGAGCATATTGTAAATAGAAAAGAACGTTTGTTAGCCATAAAGCAAGACCCCTACTACAATGCCTTGCAAATTAAATTCGCTTATGCAGTTACTTGCCATAAAGCACAGGGTGGACAATGGGATGCGGTTTTTGTAGACCAAGGTTTTTTAACCGAAGATATGATTGATTTGGATTTTATGCGGTGGTTGTACACGGCGGTAACCAGGGCCAAAAAAGAGCTTTTTTTAGTCAATTTTGGAAAAGACTTATTTGCCGAAAAGATAGAAGAAGAGTATTAGGCGCTAGCCGGAAGCTTAATGGTAAACGTAGTTCCTTCGTTTTCTTTGCTGCTCACAAGTAGTTCTCCTTTGTGTTGTTCTATAATTTTGTGAGATATATGAAGCCCTAAACCTAAAGAGTTTTCACCTTTTAGGCCTTTTCTGCCAGCTTTAGAAAACTGATCAAAAACGTAAGGCTGTAACTCAGCCGGAATTCCAATTCCAAAATCTATCACGTTAATTAAAATCGTATCGTTTGTACTTCCTACTGCAATACGGATAGGTTTATCTGAATTGGAAAATTTAAGTGCATTACTGATTAGGTTATCAATTACCCTTTCCAATTTAGAGGCATTTGCCGATAAGTTCAAATCGTTTTCTTGTGGAATAAATTCAATTTTCCTGGTGGTATTGCTAGTCCAACGATCGATAATTTTATTGAGATATGGCTTTAAGGGTATACTTTCTTTCGAGATGTCCGTTTGTTCAGTTTTTACTACCTCAATTAAGTCGTTAATGATGTTTTTAGCTTGTAGTGCCGAACTAGAAATCATATTAATTTCAGTGTTTTTACTATCTTCGAGCAATAAAAATTGGCTCAACGCATCAATGTTATTTAGTGGGGCTCTTAAATCATGTGCTACAAAAGAAAGAATTTCACTTTTTTGGTTGTTAAGTATCAAAATTTTCTTGTTCTTTTCCTCTAAATCCTTAATCTGTATAAAATGATTTGATTTAAAGTAGTAGCTATATCTAGAAAAACTGAGCAGTATGAGACCTAGTATGATACCAGCAATGAAATTGACCAGTTTTTCTTGTATAGGTATTTCCGAAATAAAAGTAGCCATTAGATAAACTGCCACGATATAAATCACGATAAACTTCATTTGTTTAAATTCTATGGTGAAAAACAAACTGGCAACTACAATGCCCACCAAAAACATAAACAGCGTATTTTTTGTATTGTATAAGGAAATGATGTAACTGATGTTGAATGCCATAGTAAGCATATACGTTACAAAAACCAGAGTAATTACTTTTTTCTTTCTAAGAGATAGGTTTTTTTTTATCGCATAGTTACTAATAACCAAGAAAGTTATCGAACCCATAATTTGAAGCCAATTGTTGACCGAAAGTTGGTCTGCACCTTTAATGAGCGACGTATGTACTGGGAACAGTATTCTAAGTAGTCTAACAATACAGCTTAATGCCAGAAGAAAATAACTGATGATTTTTATCGACCGCAAGTTTAAATTACTTGAATGTTCTTCGAATTCGTGAAGAAATTTTGATGGTGTTTGATATGTTAGGAAGTGTAGCAAAGTAGATGTTTGTAAACAAAAATAGCAAAAGCTTTAGTCTATTTTAACAAACTCATCAATTTTAACGTAAAAATAACAGGTTTTAGTAGTTTTTTTTCAGATATCAAACCGTGCACGTAAACTTTCACTGTTAGCTCTGCTAGAGTTTACTTTAGCTCCATTGCTCATCACAAATATTAATGCACCATTAAAACCCCTTCTAATTTCGGTAATGTGGCTAGTATTGATCATTTCGCTACGGTGTATACGCAAAAAGTCTTCGGGCAGTTTGTTTTCTAAATTTGTTAAGGTATAATCTGTTAAATGCTTTTTACCATCGGCGGTATGCAAAAACACATATTTATCTTCTGCCTGCACATGTATAATGTCCTCAATTTTAATCAGTAAAATTCTATCACCTAATTTTACAGTTAAGGTTTTTAGTGTTGCCTTTCCTTTCATCTGTAGCATTAAATCGTTGATGTCAATTACTGGTTTAGCTAAATTAGTTTGTTTTAATTTAGCAATGGTTTTATCCAGTCGTTCTAGCTCTATGGGCTTTAATAAATAATCAATAGAGCCTTCTTCAAAAGCTTTAATGGCATATTGGTCGTACGCGGTGGTAAATACCACTTTCGGATGTTTTTTATTAAGCTTGGTTAACATTTCAAAACCGTTGAGCAATGGCATTTCAATATCTAAAAATATCAAATCTGGTTGGTGCGCATTAATAAGTTCTAGACCCTGTTGGCCATTTTCGGCTTCCGCTATCAGATCTACTTCGGCATAATTAGCTAAAAGCCTCTTCAATCTTTGCCTTGCCAGTTGTTCGTCTTCAATAATAATGGTTTTCCAGTTCATACAGTTAAAGGAATAGTTATTTTAATCTCTTTCTTAGGTTGGTTAATCATCTCTATTTCATGTTTTTCAGGATACAACAATTTCAATTTATCGAAAGTGCTCTGCAAACCATATCCGGCAATTAGCTCTTCGGGAAAAGGAATACCATTATCCGCAATCGAAACGATGATCTCTTTTTGGGGTTTATAGATTTTTACGGCTAATATCCCATTTTCGTACGTATTTTTTAATCCGTGTTTCAGGGCATTCTCAACTAAGGGCTGTAACAGAAACCGAGGAAATTGAACATCTCCTAAGTTTTCCTCAATTTGTATGTCAAAATGAATGCGGTGACCGAAACGGACTTTTTCAATAGCCAAATAAGTGTTTAAAATATCTATTTCCTCATTTAAACTGCAAAAATTTTCTTGTTGCGAGTTAATGCTGTATCTAAACAGTTTAGATAGTTTAATGGTCATATCTTCTGCTTTGTCGGGGTCTTCGTGAATTAGACTAGTAATAGCATTTAGTGCATTGTACAAAAAGTGCGGGTTAATTTTCGATTGCAGCGCTTGTAATTCCGCCTGTGTTTTCAGTTGGTTTATTCTTATCAAATCTGCTTCCTTAGCTTTTAGCGCATTCTCGGCATTACGTTGTTGCAACAAGTAAAAAAGCATTAGCGTACCAGCAATAAATACAACTACCGCATTAAATTTATACTCTTGCAAGTGGTTCAAAAAATCGTAAGGAAAGTGATAAACGAAAGAAATAATGACATAACAAATTTCTACACCAATTACCATTCCCATGAAATTACAGAGGTAATAAAGCAAAATAAATTGCCAAAAACTACGAGTAAAATTGTCCGTATATTTTTTAAAAAAAGAGAAAGTATTGGATATACTTAAAGTGATGGAAACGCTAAATAATATATTCAAAAATAAACGCTTAAAGGTAATTTGATTGCTAAATACAGCCGTTACCAAGCATAAAGAAATACCAATTAGAATACCAATACCAGTATATTTAATATTTTGTCTGATTAACTTTTTTTCTAAGAAGTTCTTTAAAATTTTAATCATGAAGCTAGCATAAAAATACAATATCGAAAACAATTTTGGTTGATTTAACTTTTTTAAAGATGATTAAAAAATATGTTGTGGTAATATTATAAAGACGACTAGCATTTTTTTCAGGATTAAATGTAGGTATAGTATGATGGATGGAATTTGCTACATTACAACTTCGCAACGTGATGAAAAAACAACCCAAGTTTTATTTGCCTTTGGAACAAAATACCATCAAAGTTCCTCGCTTTGAAGAAAGTGCTGGTTTTTACACCACTAAACAGCGTAGCAAAACCATGGCAAAAATTAAGGGTAGTAATAGTAAGCCCGAACTATTGCTGCGTAAAGCGCTGTGGAAAGAAAACATCAGGTTTAGAATTCATCATAAAAATTTGCCCGGCAGACCAGATTTAGTGATAGAAAAGTATCACCTGGCGGTATTTGTAGATGGCGATTTTTGGCACGGCTACGAGTGGAAAAAGCGTAAGCCTAAAACTAACCAAGCCTTTTGGATACCAAAAATAGAGCGTAACATGCAACGTGACCAATTTGTGAATCTGAATTTACAAGCAATGGGCTACGTAGTAATGCGTTTTTGGGAGCACGAGGTGAAGAAAAATCTAGCGGCCTGTGTAAACCAGATTAAGTTGTATATTGACGCAGCAAAGCAGGGGAGGATACCTGAGAGATATTGAGATTAGTGGCCAGGGGATAGTGGTCAGGTGCCAGTTAAGGGAATAACCAATTATCAATATTCAATAATCAAATAGTTAAAGTAAATACCTTCAAAAATCTGCGGTCTAAATCTCCGATATCTGCGGGGTAAATAAATAATCGATATCCAAGCACCAATAACCAATTATCAAATAATAAAAATCAATCCTCAAAAATCTGCGGTTAAACGCTGCGTACATCTTCGGGGGTAAATAGAACAACCAATCTTCAAATATTAAAACAATCAATAATTTGCATCTGCAATTCAATCTTTCAGTTAGCTAAATAACTAGGCTCGACAATTTACCAACAATCTAACAATCCAACAATATTTTATACATTTGTAGCGTATGCTTTCTAAAAAGACCAAATACGCCATTAAAGCGCTAGTTGCGCTGGGTAAAAACCTAGATATGCCACCTATGCAAATTTCAAAAATTGCAGAGGAAGAGCGTATTCCGAAAAAATTTTTAGAGCAAATTCTTTTAGACCTAAGAAATGCTGGTTTCCTTTACAGTAAAAAGGGTGCTGGTGGTGGCTACAGCCTTAACAAAAAGCCTGAGGATATTTACCTCGTGCAGATTTTAAGGCTAACCGATGGCCCGGTGGCTATGCTTCCATGCGCTAGTTTAAATTTCTACCACAAGTGTGATGAATGTAAAGACGAGTTAACCTGCGGTATTAGAAGTGCGTTTATTGATGTGCGTGATGCCACCCTTAAAATTTTAGGAGAAACCAGTATTGCTGATGTGATTGCTAGGGAAGACAACCTGAAAATTGAAATTTAAAACCATTCCAAACGATTAGTGTCTGCTAGTTATCGCTTCCTATTTTTTCAGTGAGTTAGCGAGGTCCAATTCTGTAAAAATGAATTAGATGATTTGTGCTTTGTTTGTTCGACTTCACTTTTTTTTTAAAATAATTACTACTATTCCTATATACTTTATATATTTGGCAGATGAAATCGATAATTATTTTTTTTCTGATGCTGCAATCAACCATGAAGTACTGTTGCAAAACAATGTAAAAGAAGTATATATATCATTTTTAAAGAAATTGAATAGGAATGCTTCTCCCAAAAGAGAGGCGTTTTTTGAATAAAAGCACAACAAACAACTAATGCAAAGTTTCAGAACAGAACTTGAGAACCCAATTGTAGAGCAAGATATCATTGACTTGGAGCGTAAGATAAAGGCTTTTCGTGACGGCACGATACACGAAGAAAAATTTAGAAGCCTGCGTTTAGCTCGTGGTGTTTACGGCCAGCGCCAACCTGGCGTACAAATGGTGCGTATTAAACTGCCGTTTGGCAAAGTAACTTTTAAGCAATTGTTACGTATTGCCGATGTGGCCGACGAATACGGAAGCGGAAATTTGCACTTAACCACTCGTCAAGATATTCAAATCCACTATGTGAGTTTAGATAGAACGCCACAGCTTTGGGCCGAGTTAGAACGTGACGATATTACCTTGCGAGAGGCTTGTGGTAATACGGTACGTAATGTTACGGCTTCGCCAAATTCGGGGATAGACCCAGACGAACCATTTGATGTTTCTCCGTATGCACAAGCAGTTTTTGCTTATTTTCTGCGTAATCCAATCTGCCAAGAAATGGGAAGAAAAATTAAAATTTCTTTCTCTTCGAGCGATAAAGATACAGCCTATAGTTATATTCATGATCTAGGTTTTATTCCAAAAATTAACGAAAAAGGCGAGCGTGGTTTTAAAGTAATGTTTGCCGGTGGCTTGGGTGCGCAGCCTTTTCTAGCTAGTGCAGTACATGATTTTTTACCAGAAGACCAATTAATTCCATTTACAGAAGCTGTTTTAAGAGTTTTTGATAGGTATGGAGAACGCAACAACCGTAACAAAGCTCGGCTAAAGTATTTGGTACAAAAGCTTGGCTTAGAAGAGGTGTTACGCTTGGTAGACGAGGAACGTACTGCAATTAAGGTAAAAACTTTCAAAATCGACTTAAATTCGGTTCCGCAAACAGAGCCACAGCCTGAAAGAGACTATGCGGAGGTTGTAATAGAGAACGAAACGCACTACAAGCATTGGTTGGCGACTAACGTTATAGAGCAAAAGCAAAAAGGTTTTTTTGGGGTGTACGTAAAAGTTACAATTGGCGATATTAAAACTGATTTAGCACGAGCTTTTGTAGAAGCGGTTATGCCTTACATTGCTGATGAAATCAGGATTACGCAAAATCAAGGTTTGTTGTTGAAATTCGTTAGGAAAGAAGCACTTCCATCATTATATGTAGCTTTAAATCAGCTCGGTTTTACTGCTCTGGGTTTCGATAGTTTGGCAGATGTTACCACTTGTCCGGGTACAGATACTTGTAACTTAGGTATCTCTAATAGCATGACTTTGGCCGAAGTTTTAGAAGATGTAGTTTATCATGATTTTCCGGAATTTATCTATGAGAAAAACCTGAATATTAAGATTAGCGGTTGCATGAACTCTTGCGGTCAGCATGGTTTAGCCGAAATTGGTTTTCATGGAAGTTCGGTAAAAGCTGAAGGAAAAGTAGTGCCCGCAGTACAAGTAATGTTAGGCGGTGGAACGGTAGGTAACGGAGAAGGACGCGTGGCAGAACGTGTTATAAAAGTGCCTTCAAAGCGTGCTACGAGCGTGTTGCACTATCTTTTAAATGATTTCAAAGAAAATAATCTAACTGGTGAAACTTTTCATAAATACTACGATAGAAAAGGGAAAGACTACTTCTATCAACTATTAAAGCCTTTAGCAGATTTAACCAATTTGAAAGCCGAAGAGTTTGTAGACTGGGGACACGAAGAAACTTTTGTCACTGCAATTGGGGTAGGCGAATGTGCTGGGGTGGTAATTGATCTAGTAGCTACTTTGTTGTTAGAAGCTGATGAGAAATTTGCTTGGGCTACGGCATCGTTAAGTAGTGGCGCCTATGCCGATGCCATTTATCACACTTATGCTGCTATGGTAAATGCAGCAAAATCTTTATTATTAGATAAAGGAGTAAATGCGAGTACACAAGCTGGCGTAATTAAAGAGTTTGATAATCATTATGTGGCAACTGGAGAATTTAATTTAAACCAAAGCTTCGCCGATTTAGTATTGCAGATTAACAAAAACGAACCATCTGAAGACTTTGCTAAGGCTTATTACGCAGAGGCTGAGGGATTTTTAAATAGCATTAAAGCAAAGCGAACTGTATTAGCGAACTAGTAATGAATAAATGATAAAATGAGTAGATGAGTAAATAGTTCTGAGCACCGAGATTTAATCATTTAGTCATTCAATCATTCAAAATTGTAAAAACATGAACAAAAATATAGAACCCAAAATAACGCTGCTAGGTGCTGGCCCTGGTGATCCAGATTTGTTGACCTTAAAAGGGGTAAAGGCTTTACAAACTGCCGATGTGGTATTGTATGATGCCTTAACCAACGAAGCTTTGCTTGACCACGCACCTGCACAAGCCATCAAAGTTTATGTAGGTAAACGTTCGGGAGAACATTCGCATTCGCAAGATGCCATTAACCAATTGATGATTGATTACGCATTAAACTACGGTCACGTGGTAAGGTTAAAAGGTGGCGATCCATTTGTGTTTGGTCGCGGCTATGAAGAATTAGATTGCGCCGCTTCCTACAATGTTCCGGTAGCAGTTATTCCGGGTATTTCTAGCTCTATTGGTGTGCCGGGTTTGCAACAAATTCCGGTAACGCACCGTGGCTTAAGCGAAAGTTTTTGGGTAATTACGGGTACCACCACCAACGGCGAAATTTCTGAAGATATCTACCAAGCCGCAAATTCTAAAGCTACTGTAGTAATTTTAATGGGACTAAAGCAGCTTTCTAAAATTGTAGAAGTGTTTAAAGCAGCGGGAAAGCAGCAATTGCCAGCTGCAGTTGTACAAAACGGCTCTACAGCAACAGAAAAATTAGTAATTTCTACTGTAGAAAATATCGTAGCTAAGGTTAAAGAAGAGGGTATTCAAGCCCCAGCTTTATTGATATTTGGCGAAGTAGTATCCTTGCACCCATCCTTTAAAAATGTAATTGCGCAATATGCTGCCATCTCCTAAATCAAATTTAGTAGCAGAAGTTTTGCCAAAAGAAGAAAAAGGCAATCAGCTTTTTCCGGCTTTTTTAAAGCTGAATGAGCTGCATACGCTATTAATTGGTGCAGGGTTAGTGGGGTTAGAGAAACTAAACGCTATCGTGAACAATAGTACAGCTGCAAAGGTAACCATAGTTGCAAAGGATATACATGCAGCTATTTTTGAAATTGCGGCTTCAAATTCAAATATTAAAATTAAACAAAAGGCCTTTTCTGCGGATGATTTAGAAGATGTAGATATTGTTTTTGCCGCAACTAATGATAATGTTTTTAATGCAGAATTAAGAAAATTAGCGCATCAAAAAGGACTGTTAGTTAACGTGGCCGATAAACCTGACTTATGTGATTTTTACTTAGGTTCTATCGTGCAAAAAGGCGATTTAAAGATAGCGATATCTACCAATGGAAAATCGCCAACTATTGCCAAAAGGCTAAAAGAAATTTTAAACGAAGGTATTCCAAACGAGCTTGACCAAACATTACAAAATATGAGCACGTTGAGGCAAAATTTGAATGGAGATTTTGCAGCAAAAGTGAAGAAGCTTAACAAGGTGACCGAACGTTTGGTTAACCCTCAAAAAAGCTTTGCCGAGCGCAATATCAAATGGTTAATTTGGTTAGTGGCAGTGGCTTTTATTTTAGCGGTTGGCGTAACCCTTTGGGAAACAGAGCCAGAATTTCAATCGTTTCTAACGCATATCGATCCGTTGTTTTACTGGTTTTTAGGAGCTGGTTTTGTATTTGCAATGATAGACGGAGCAATTGGCATGTCTTACGGTGTTACCTCGGCATCTTTTTCGCTATCTATGGGGCTGCCGCCAGCATCGGCAAGTATGGCCATTCATATTTCCGAAGTTTTAAGTAATGGCATAGCCGGATGGATGCACTACAAAATGGGAAACGTAAACTGGAAATTGTTTAAGATCCTCATTATTCCGGCGGTAGTTGGAGCGGTATTAGGTGCCTATATTTTATCGTCGTTAGAGCAATATAGTAGCTATGTGAAACCTATTGTGGCGGTGTATACTTTGTTTTTAGGCGGTGTTATTTTAACAAAAGCTTTTAATATCAAAAGAAAAAGAGGTAAAGAAAAAATTAAAAATATTGGTCCGTTAGGCTTTATAGGTGGATTTATTGACGCTGCATTTGGCGGTGGCTGGGGTTCTATAGTTCTATCTAGCTTAATAGCAGGCGGTAGACACCCGCTATTTTCGTTGGGCACAGTTAAAATTAGTCGTTTTTTTATCGCTACATTAAGCTCGCTAACGTTTTTTACCATGTTGGGTGGTAAATATTGGGAGGCAGTTTTGGGGTTAATTATAGGTAGTGCTTTAGCTTCGCCGATTGCCGCTAGGGTGTCTAATAAAATTTCGGCAAAAACCATTATGGTAGCTGTAGGTATTATTGTAATGCTAGCCAGTTTACGTAGCGTAATTATGTTTATTTTAAAGTTGATTTAGTGAAAATGAATAACATATTTGAAATTAAACAACAGTTGGAGGGTTTAGACTTAGTTGAAAAACTAAGGTACCTAGCTCAGAAATATCAAGGTAAAATTGTTTTTTCTACCAGTTTTGGCTGGGAAGACCAAGTGGTAACACATTTGATATTTTCCAATAATATACCCATAAAGGTTTTTACTTTAGAAACGGGAAGATTGTTTCCGGAAACCTATTATGTTTGGAATAGAACTTTAGAGATTTACCAACGGCCTATTCATGCTTACTTTCCGCAGAGCGATTTATTGCAGGATATGGTGGCTGCAAAAGGACCAAGTAGTTTTTACGAAAGTGTAGAGAATAGAAAAGAGTGCTGCTATATCCGAAAAATTGAACCTTTAAAAAGAGCTTTGGCAGGTAACGAAATTTGGATTACAGGCATTAGAGCCGACCAAAGTGCCAACCGCGAAGGTATGGAAGATGTAGAATGGGATGAAGGAAATCAGTTGTTTAAATTCCATCCAATTTTTGATTGGACTTTAGCTGATGTAAAACAATATATAAAGGATAACAACATTGTGTACAACACCTTGCATGATAAAGGTTTCCCGAGCATTGGCTGTGCACCTTGTACCAGAGCGGTAAGAGAAGGCGAAGATTTTAGAGCTGGACGTTGGTGGTGGGAAGATCAAAGTAAGAAGGAGTGTGGATTGCATACGTAGAGACGCAAAATATTGCGTCTGTACATGTGGCAAAATATTGCATTTGTAGGGTGTCAAAATTTTAAATATGTAAGCGGAGACGCAAAATATTGCGTCTGTACAGCATGTAATAAAATAGTAGTTATAGGTGGCAATTAATGAATCTTGGAGGTAAGTTTCCTTTTGTAGCCTGATCTATTTATCGGAAGGTAGAGAGAGGATTTCCGTTGTTAAATAAACCCGATTGGCAGCGATAGGCTTTGAAGCTGAAAGCGAAAAGACTAAAGCAGAAAGCGGGGCTGATGAAACCGATGAGCAACGAACTTTGCTTTTCGAAAAATAAAGAGTATAAATTTTTAATATATAAGCCCTTTAGGGGTTAGAGTATGAGTAAATATAATTTTGATTATTTAGATGAGCTTGAAGCCGAGGCAATCCACATTTTAAGGGAAGTGGCGGGGCAGTTTGAAAAACCTGCTTTGCTGTTTTCTGGTGGAAAAGATTCGATTACTTTGGTGCGTTTGGCAGAGAAGGCTTTTAGGCCGGGAAAATTTCCGTTTCCATTGGTACATATTGATACTGGACACAACTTTGAAGAAACGATTGATTACCGCGATAGCATGGTGGCTCGTTTGGGCGAACGCTTAATTGTAGGGTCGGTGCAACAATCTATAGACGAAGGTAAAGTGGTAGAGCAAAAAGGCAAAAATGCTAGCAGAAATGCTTTGCAGACCGTTACCTTGTTAGAAACGATCGAAAAATATCAATTTGATGCTTGTATTGGAGGAGCGAGGAGAGACGAGGAAAAGGCAAGAGCTAAAGAAAGGATTTTTTCGGTGAGGGATGAGTTTGGCCAATGGGATCCTAAACGTCAACGCCCAGAATTGTGGAACATTTACAATGGTAAAATCAATAAAGGCGAAAATGTGCGTGTATTTCCAATCAGCAACTGGACAGAGTTGGATGTTTGGAATTATATCCGTAGGGAAAAGATTGAATTGCCAAGCATTTATTTCGCTCATGATCGTGATGTAATTACCCGTAACGGGCAGTTAATGGCCGCCTCACCTTATGTAAATATGGATGATGAGGATGTAGTTGAGCGCAAGAAAGTGCGTTTCCGTACGGTAGGCGATATTTCTTGCACAGCAGCTATAGAATCGGATGCTTTCTTGATTGATGATATCATTTCTGAAATCAGTCAGTCGAAAATCTCAGAGCGTGGTGCCCGTATGGACGATAAGGTTTCGGAAGCAGCAATGGAAGATAGGAAAAAGGGAGGATATTTTTAAATAAGATTTGAGTAGTGAGATGTGAGATTTGAGAACCTTGCATCTGTCTAATATCTCATATCTAACATCTCATATCTAAAAGAAAATGAACATACTAAAATTTTTTACAGCAGGCAGCGTAGATGATGGCAAAAGCACTTTAATTGGCCGTTTATTATACGATACTGATTCTATTTTGGCAGATCAGCTGGAAGCAATACAGAATGCCAATAGAAAAAACGATGACGGAACGGTTGATTTAGCCATTTTAACCGATGGTTTAAGAGCCGAACGTGAGCAGGGCATTACCATAGACGTAGCCTACAAATATTTCCAAACAGATAAGCGTAAGTTTATTATTGCTGATACGCCAGGACATATCCAATACACTAGAAATATGGTTACTGGTGCGTCTACAGCGAATTTGGCTATCATTTTAGTTGATGCTAGAAATGGTATCATTGAGCAGACTATTCGCCATTCGTATTTGGTTTCTCTGTTAGGAATTAAACATGTTGTACTAGCCGTAAATAAAATGGACATGGTAGATTATAGCGAAACTGTATTCAATGCCATTACTCAAAAATATAAAACCTTAGCCGAAGAGCTGAAATTGAAAGATGTAACTTATATTCCGGTAAGTGCTTTGAAAGGCGATAACATTGTACATCAATCTGAAAGAATGACTTGGTATACTGGTGAGAGTTTGCTACACTTTTTAGAGCAAGTAGATACCGCTGTGGAAGATAAATCTGAAAAAGCAAGAATGCCGGTGCAATGGGTAATTAGGCCTCAAACTGACGAGTTACATGATTATAGAGGCTATTCGGGTAGGGTGGTGAGTGGTAGTTTTAAAGTGAACGATAAAATTACAGTTTTGCCATCTGGCGCTAGTTCTACCATCAGTAAAATCGAGTTTTTTGATAAGGAATTAGAGGAAGCTTCTTCTGGACAATCTGTAACGATACATTTAGCTACAGATGTAGATATTAGCCGCGGCGATACGATTGTAAATTCATCGGCTTTGCCACAAGAGAGCAAGTTGGTGGAAGCAGATTTATGTTGGATGGATGCGAAAGCGCTGGATACTTCGATTACTTACTTATTACAACATAACAGTAAATTAACCAAGTGCAAAATAGCCGAGGTGGTTTACAAGGTGGATATCAACACCCTAGAAAAACATGCTGCAGATGAATTTAAACTCAATGATATTGGTAGGGTAGTGCTTAAAACTGCAGATTATTTGCCATTCGATTTTTATGACGAGAGTAAAGCAAACGGCTCGGCTATTTTAATTGACAGCAGAACCAACTTAACCGTTGGCGCTACCATGTTTAGGGCATTGGCCGATTAATTTTTTTGATACTATTAGTGGGGTAAAGGTTGTTAGTTTGCGCTGACAACCTTTTTTGTTAACACATTCCTCATTTTAGTCAAGCAGTTGTTACGAGCAACCAAGACGTATGGAAAGTTATTTATTAGATGGGCGGCCAAACTAAATTTAACACCCAAAACTCACGTTTATTTAACTTTTTCATAACCTTTATTTCAACATGGTATTTTATTTTTAGGACACGGAAAACAATTTTAATAGCTGATTGTTTTCTGCATATAGGTCACTAAAAATCTTACTAAAATGGGCGAAAAATTTCTTTTACACGAGGTTGCTAACGATCATAATCGTTCAAACGAAACGTCTAAAAATTACGCTACAGACATAGCGCAGAGCTATGTTAACCAGCGTAAAGCAAAAGCAGAGAAGCAAAAGCAGGATGAAAAAAATGGAATTTCTAAAGTAAAGTTATCTGAGCAGAAGTGGGACGAGATGAAAAGTTACGGGTACGCTATTTTTTAATTTCGATAGCTAGCAAATTTAAAGGTGTTTGAATAAATCAAAACACCTTTTTTATGCTTATTTTTTTGGAGCACTGCGTAGCGGCTCGTAATTTAAGTTTGGAGAAAGCCAATACAGTAAAATCATTCTCGAATAACGATAGTTAAACGGTGCAAATATTAAAGTTGTAAAAAATAAGACGGCAATGAACGACCAAAGGTTTTCATAATCTAGTGTTAAGCCAAAAATATAGGCAGCTACACCGGCAGTAATCATTTCTGCAACGTTCATAGCGTAGCTTACAAACATAGCCACATAGAAATAGCCTGGTTCTCGTTCAAATTTTAATCCGCAATGCGGACAAAATTCATTCATTTTCTGCATTTTAAAGCTGTAGGTGTTGCCTATAAAGGCATTTCCAACCCTACATCTGGGGCATTTGGCATTAGAAAAGCCTTTCCATTGTGATACGTAGTATTGTGTTTCGTTATTCGGTTCCATATGGTGTGGTTATGTAATGTTTCCTAAATTTATCGGGAGTAACTCCCTCGTATTTTTTAAAGAATTTAACAAAATAAGATTGATCTTCGAAATTTAACTTTTCAGCAATCTCCGCTACCCGCAAATCGAGATTGATTAACAAGCGCTTGGCCTCGAGTATTACTCTGTCTCTAATTAACTTACCGGCAGAAACTCCCAAAAAATCTTTACAAAGTGCGTTTAAATGATTTGGAGTAATGTATAGTAATGCGGCGTATTGTTTTGGCAACCTAAAGTTGGTATAGTTTTGCTCAACCAATTGTTGAAAATTTCTTAAAATAGTATGGTTGTATGGGTTGTTGTCTTGCTTGTTTGATGAACTAGAAACTCTTGCAACTTCAATCAATAAACGTAGTAGTTGTACCCTAACCAAATCGTCATTTATAGGTTTGTCGGTGCTTCCCTCACCTAACATTTCCTCAAAAATAGAAATCAGTTTTTTGCTAGCATCTCGGTCTAAAACTAAAACTTGTTCTTCTGGCTTTCCGCTAAAGAAACTAAATTTGTCCAGATAATCTTGTTTTAGCAAAAGTGAACTAAAATAGGTGGCAGAAAAGTTAATCAAATAGCCATCTGGCTCACTTTGGAAATCCCAACTATGCACTTGGCCAGGCACCATAAAGTAGATGAGGTTGGGCTTTACATCAAATGTTCTGAAATCTATTTGTTGTTTACCAGTACCTTGGGTAAAAAACACAAAGTGATAAAAGCTATGTCGATGAGCGCTATGTAAATGTTGGTGCTGTTTAGCATAAAAACCAAATCTGCTCACCAAAATCCCGTCGTTTTTATACGCCGAAAAGTTTTGAATATCATAAACAGGTATACGATTTCTCATCTGTTCTTACACTTGTTGCCTACTGTTGAGCGCCAGATAACTAGTTTTCACTAAAATCAGCTGTTTTTTGGTCAACATTTTCTGTCACAAATTTATCAAATATAACAACATTTCTGATGGTGTTTTATGTTTTTAAAATGGTATTATTTACTTGTTTATTTTTGTTTTTTTGCTATTTACCAACTTTTTTATGGTTTTATATACTTTTTTTGATCGATTGTTAGAATTGTATAATTCCTAAAAGTGCTAACTATTTTTAAAAAAAAGTAGAGATATAATTTGAATTATCAAAAACTGCCGTATATTTGTCCTCGAGAGCGTTAATTTAGATGATGGGGGTAGGACTTCGGTTCTATCTCCATTTCTTTTTTCAGCCTATAATTATAGCCATCATCAAAGCTCCTTAATCAGTTAAGTCGTGTTTTTTTGAAAAAAATAGTTACAGATACAAATTCTTATGGTTAGTTAATGGGAGTGAGGTGCTCATTTATAATACTGTAACTAAAAATCAGTAAAATTTACCTGTTATTATTACTTGACTATAGGCAATGAGAAACTAAAGCAACTGCCCTCTCCCAATTCACTTTCTACCCAAATTTTACCTTGTTGTGCTTCAATAAAATCTTTAGATATGCTTAAGCCCAAACCAGAACCAGATTTGTGTTGCCCATCCGTTGGAACTTGGAAATAACGTTTGAATAGGTCACTTTTATATTGTTCGGCTATGCCTTTACCATAATCTTTTACCTTGAAAGTAAGCCATTGATCGCTCAGTATCACACTAATATCTATCTTAGAATGTGCGCCACTATACCTAATTGCATTGTTTAAAAAGTTGATCAACACCCATGCCGTTTTCTCTTGGTCTGCCCATAACATTGGTAACTGCTTTGGTATATCTACATTAATTTTAATCTCTTTTTGTTGGGTTTGTAGCTTTACGGCGTTTATAGCATAATCTAAAATCTCTAAGGCATTGCTCTGTATCACATTTAGTTGAATGTTTCCTGTTTCTACCTGTGCAAGATCTAACAGCTCTGCGGTAATTTTAAGCAGTCTATTGGCATCATCTTGTATATGATTTACCATGTGGTGTTGTTCGGTGTTAAGTTCTCCAATTCTGCTATCTTCCAACAGCTTTAAACTCATTTTTATAGAAGCTATTGGGGTTTTTAGTTCATGTGAAATGGTAGCCATAAAATTGGTTTTAGCCTGATCTAATTCTTTAAAATTCGTTACGTTTTTAAGAATAAACACTTTGCCGGCCGTTCGCTTAGCAAAACTAAGGGTTTGTTCGCCATCAAGAATTTGAGGTATAGCAATTTGATTGGTTTCTAAACTAAAGTAATTGGGCTTATTGTTAAGCACAATCTCTATTAGCTGGTCGTCTGTTTTTGTTACAATAGTTTTTAGCAAATGACTTTTACTACTTAATTCTTCTACAGTTTTGCCTGTTACGCTGCGTTCTTCTAGGTTAAGCACCTCGCTGGCCAAACGGTTCAAGAAAATAATTTTACCGTCTTCATCAGTTCCAATTACCGCGTCTTGCATTTGCTCAATAATGGTCTCTATACGTAGTTTTTCAGATTTTAGCTCGGCAACATTGCTGCTTTCCCAACTATCAAGTTTTCTGGCCATGTCATTAAAAGCAATAGCTAATTGCGCAAATTCTTCGGTGCCTTTAAAATGTAGCCTTTGTTTATAGTTTTTCTTTCCAATTTCTCTAATACCATCTAATAATAAGGCTAAAGGATTTGCGATAAACCCAGGAAAGCTTAAAATGAAAGTAAAAAGAATGATAAAAAATATAAATGCTGCCAAACCTAAATATAAGGTAGATTGGGCTACCGTTTTTTCTGAAAGTTGACTTTTGCTTACAATGGCCTGCATATTAAGGTCTTCTATTTGGTAAATAGTAGATTTGATTTGCGCCAGTTGGTTATTGTTTCTAGTTGCTAAAAATAGTTCTAAGGCTTTGTAAAGCTGCAAAACCACCTCTTTTTCACCAGGCTCAGTAATATTTTGCTTTTCTTTTTCTAGTAAATCTTTAAATCTACTTATCGATGTGGCTTGTTGTAAACTATCGCCATCTATTAGCAACCGCATTTCTTTGGCATATTGCAACGAGTGGTTGTTGTCTTTTAAAATAAGAACAGTACTTTGAGAAATACGGTTAATTTGGTACAGAGAAATAGCGCCAAAAGAAAGTAAGATGACAAAAAGGAAACCTATTCCTAGTCTAAGTTTTGTTTTAAGCTTCATGGCTATTTATTAAGATAAAATTACCAAATCGATACTTCGGTTGGCTATGTTTTTTAATAATTTATTGATGATCTGACTTCCGAAGACAACTTTTATCCATTGCAATTGTGGCTTACCGATACACAAAGTTGTGATTTTTTTCTCGCTAACTACGTCTAAAATAGCTGAGGAAATATCATTGCTTTTTATTTTCATTACTTCGGCCCCTAATTCCGTAGCTAATTTAAAGTTATTAATCAGGTGTCGTTGTTTGTCTAAACGAATTTTGTTTGCCTGTTCGCCCTCTGTTTGTACATAAAGTACGATCCAGGGAGAGCGGTAATAGCTGGCCAATCTGGAAGTTTTGCGGATAATCATTTGTGCCATTTTCTCATTAGACGAAATACAGGCTAGAAATTGTTCGTGCCTAAAATTGCTTAATTTGCTATCGCTAATTTTTTGATCGAGATAGCTAGCTACTGTGCTTAGGGCCTGTTCACGAAGTTGTATAATGATTTCTTTTTTGAAGAAGTGCTGTAATGCTTGTTCAATTTTATCTTTATGATAGATCTTTCCAGCCTTTAACCTATCAATTAATTCATCTACACTTAAATCAATATTTACTACTTCATCTGCTAGTTTTAAAAGTCTATCTGGTATCTTTTCGCTTATCTGTACACCTGTAATTTGCTGCATCATCACATTTAAGCTTTCTAAATGTTGCGTGTTTACTGCTGTAATTACCGAAATTCCTGCATCTAAAATATCTACCACATCTTGCCAACGTTTTTCGTTTTTACTACCGGGTATGTTATGGTGTGCCAGTTCATCTACCACAACTACTTCTGGATGCCTAACTAAAACAGCCTGTAAATCCATTTCCTCTAATTCTTTTCCTTTATGGAATATCTTTTTACGGGGAATTACAGGTAAACCTTCGGTTAAAGCAACGGTTTCTTTACGTTGGTGTGTTTCTACATAACCTAACTGTACGTCGATATGATGTTGTAATAGGCTATGTGCTTCTTGTAACATTCGATAGGTTTTTCCTACACCAGCACTCATGCCTAGGTAAATCTTTAAACGACCACGTTTGGATTGTTGTAAAAGCGATAAAAAATGAGTGTCGGAAGAGGAGTTAGGTTTCATCTTTAACTGTTGTTTTTTAAAAAAAAGTTAAGTAGAATAGCCATATTGCCATTGTTTTTGTTTTTGGAAATATGGCTATTTCATATTTAAAACGATATCGCTAAACTGGTAGTGATACTTGCATTATAATCAACCATACGTTCTCTGCGTACAAATTGGTCATCGCCTTGATAGATTTTGCCTTCTAATCGTAACAACGCCTGTTTAAACGGATTGTAATCGATATTTAACGAATAGCCATTTACTTTAAACCCGTTCGGATTTTCAGTGGCAACCATCATCGCTTTGCTGTCTTTATAAAATTCATAACGCCCTGCTAAAGCCCACTGGGTAGCAAAGGCGTATCTAGCAATCAATACTGGAGATAGTATCTGTTTGGTTTCGCTGCTTCCTTTGACAATTTGCTGTGTACCATAGTCTAAACCTGCGGTTAACCCAAAACTATCGCTAAGTTGTAGCACGCCATAAAAGTTTTGATAAAAGCGACGAGTACGTAAAGCATCCTCACCCTCGTAACCTAGGTAATTGCTATAATTTAACGTGATGTTGTCGCTTGGCTTAAAACTAAGTTGTAAACCACCAGCAGGTTTAGAGTTACCATCTAAACGTTTAATACGTTGCCATCCATTAAGGTAAAGTAGGGTAGCACTTAGTTTTTGATCGTTGGTAGTATAGGTTAGTTTTGCTCCTGTTTCGAAATACGGCGTATTTTCTGATGAAATATTTCTGGTTAACACCCAGCAATCTTTACTGATGGCACTTTCAAAGCCAATATGCGAAGCGAAAATACCTGCGTCTATCCATAGGTTAGCTGTTTTAGAAAGCTTTACACCTGCATTAGCCTCGAAAGCATTTTTCATTACATCTGGTTCTGCTGCATAATTGGCGCTCATGTAAGTTCCTAGAGCTAGGGCTAAATTGCCTCTTACTCGCTGCGCTTGATAGCTGGCTTTGATGAAAGCCAAATTTACGTTTACTTCGTTGTTTCGGTTATGGCTGTAGATAAAGGCAGGCCGCAAGTTGTTAGTAGGCTTGTTAAAATCGTAACTATAATAAGTTTCTAAGTAACCTGATATTTTAAGCGGTTGAGCTTCTTGTGCGAAAGCGTGGCAAGTTGCAAGTATTGCAGTTGCGAGTAATGATATTTTTTTCATGATTTTTATATGTCTATTAAATTATGAACACATTCTCGTCATTGCGAGGTACGAAGCAATCCTACAACTATAGACAGTCAGTAGGACTAGCGCTTTAAGATTGCTTCGTAACTCACAATGACGACATAAGTCAAGGGTTTATTTACTGAACTTTTCTAATTCGATATTTAATGCTAATACATTGATTTTTGAAGGGCCAAACAAACCTAATAGCGGCTTTTCGGTGTTTATTTCTATAAGTTTCATCACTTTTGATAAAGGGATTTGGCGATAGGTTGCTATTCGTTTAGCTTGAGTTTGAGCACCAGCTACAGAAATATTTGGGTCTAAGCCGCTACCAGATGCGGTAACCAGTTCAACTGGAATATCCTTTTTTTGTAGTCCAGGGTGATACTTCAACAAGGTATCAATTCTATTGCTTACTTCTTTGAGATAATCTGGATTGGTTGCACCTTTGTTGGAGCCTCCCGAACCTGCGGCATTGTAGCCAACTGCCGATGGGCGGCCCCAGAAATATTGTGGCTTAGTGAATGATTGGCCGATTTGTTTGTAGCCAACTATTTTACCTTTCAGCATTACCTTTTCTCCGCTACCTTCGCCTTTGCTTAATTTAGCCGCAAAGCTGATGAATAGGGGATAGAGCACACATAAGATCACTGTAAAAACAGCGGTTAATTTAATGGATGGAAGAATATACTTTTTCATCTGTTTTATGTTTTTTAATTGTGATGAATGGTTTCATCATTATATTTTGAATTAGAGAAATAAACCAATGCACAGATCGATGATTTTGATGCCGATAAAAGGAGCAATAACACCGCCTAAGCCGTAAATAAGTAGGTTTCTGCGTAATAATGCACTAGCGCCTATGGGCTTGTAGGCTACACCTTTTAATGCTAGTGGAATAAGCAACGGAATAATGATTGCATTAAAAATTACAGCAGAGAGTATGGCACTTTTTGGACTATTTAAGCCCATAATGTTTAAGCCTTGTAGTGCTGGTATGGCTGCAATAAATAAGGCAGGTACAATGGCAAAGTACTTAGCTACATCATTAGCGATAGAAAAAGTGGTTAAAGTACCTCGTGTAATTAGTAGTTGCTTTCCAATTTCTACAATCTCAATCAGTTTGGTTGGGTCGTTATCCAAATCAACCATGTTGCCGGCCTCTTTAGCTGCTTGGGTGCCGCTGTTCATCGCTACACCTACATCTGCTTGAGCTAGGGCAGGGGCATCGTTGGTGCCGTCGCCCATCATCGCTACCAATTTACCTGCCTGCTGCTCAGCTTTAATGTAATTCATTTTGTCTTCTGGCTTGGCTTCGGCAATAAAGTCATCAACACCCGCTTTTTCGGCAATGTATTTAGCTGTTAAAGGATTATCGCCGGTAACCATTACCGTTTTTACGCCCATTTTACGTAAGCGTTCAAAGCGTTCGCTAATGCCGGGCTTAATAATATCTTGCAACTCTATTACGCCAACTGGCTGATGATTTCTATTGACCACCAAAGGTGTACCGCCGTTTTCGGCAATCTTTTTTACTTGGTTAACAAGCTTTGAAGATAGCTCATAGGCATGTTGTTGAGCGAAGAACTTCATCGCATCGAAAGAACCTTTTCTAATGCTTAAACCGTCGGCTGTATCAATTCCGCTTGAACGAGTTTCGGCTGTAAAATCTATGAATTGAGCATTTTTGGGTTCAGTAATTTCCAAGCTTGGATATTGCTGATGGGCAAGTTCAATAATAGATTTTCCTTCGGGAGTTTGATCTGCTAAAGACGCCAAGTAAGATAGCCTAACAAACTCAGTTTCGTCTAAGTCGTCATTTGGATAAAAAGCGGTTGCTTTTCTGTTGCCAATGGTGATGGTTCCGGTTTTATCCAACAATAAAACATCAATATCTCCAGCAGTTTCAACGGCTTTTCCAGATTTGGTAATTACGTTAGCCCTTAATGCCCTGTCCATGCCGGCAATGCCGATAGCGGATAACAAACCACCAATAGTTGTTGGAATTAAGCAAACAAACAATGCAATTAACGAAGCAATAGTAATAGGCGTTTGCGCATAGTTAGCGAAAGGTTTTAAGGTTACACAAACAATAATAAAAATTAGCGTGAAACTGGCTAGCAAAATAGTCAAGGCAATTTCGTTAGGTGTTTTTTGCCTAGATGCGCCTTCTACTAACGCAATCATTTTGTCTAGAAAACTCTCGCCAGGTTGGGCGGTTACTTTTACTTTTATTTCATCTGAGAGTACTTTTGTGCCGCCAGTTACCGACGATTTATCGCCCCCAGCTTCCCTAATTACTGGCGCAGATTCGCCGGTTATGGCACTCTCATCAATGGTAGCAATGCCCACAATAATTTCTCCATCAGTAGGAATGATTTCTCCGGCTTTGCATACAAATACATCATCTTTTTGCAAGGCATTACTAGAAATTGTTTTTGTAGAACCATCACTTAAAAGCAAAAAAGCTGGCGTTTCTTCTCTCGTTTTTCTTAAACTATCTGCTTGTGCTTTTCCTCTTGCTTCGGCAATGGCTTCGGCAAAATTGGCAAACAATAAGGTAAGGAGTAGCACTAAAAATACACTGAAATTATAGGCGAAGCTTCCTTCAGAAACATTGCTAATACTGTATACGCTTACGCCCGCCATAATCAATGTGCCTATTTCCACAGTAAACATTACCGGGTTTTTGATCATGGTAAGCGGGTTAAACTTAATAAACGATTGTTTAATGGCGGTGCCCAGCATCGCCGAATTCAACAATTTTGAGGTGGTATGTTCCATGTTATTTAATCATTGTAAAGTATTCTGCAATTGGGCCAAGTGCCAAAGCAGGGAAATACGAAAGTGCGTTGAGTACCAGAATAATGGCGAAAGTCATTAGAGCAAAGGTTTTGGTGTCTATTTTTAATGTACCAGCACTTTCGGGGATATATTTTTTCTTTGCCAATAAGCCCGCAATAGCTAAAGGCCCAATAATTGGAATAAAGCGCCCAAAGAGTAAAATTACGCTTGTCATCACATTCCAAAACATATTGTTATCGCCTAAGCCTTCGAAACCAGAACCATTATTGGCGTTAGCAGAAGTAACTTCGTACAACATCTCTGAAAAACCGTGAAAACTCGGATTATTGAGCCATGCAGAAGGAGAGGTATCCCAAGCTGCGCTGCCATGTTGTACAAAAGTGTAACTGGCTAAAGCGGTTCCGCACATAATTAGCAACGGACTGATGAGCGTTACCAAAGCCGCTATTTTTACTTCCCTAGCTTCGAGCTTGTGTCCTAAAAATTCTGGTGTACGGCCAACCATCAGCCCTGCTATAAATACTGCAATAATGAGGTATACAAAGTAGTTGAGCAAACCAACACCACAGCCGCCGTAAAAGGCATTGATCATCATAGCTAGCAATTGGTAAAGACCTGTAAGAGGCATGGTACTGTCGTGCATTCCGTTAACCGATCCTGTGCTTATTACTGTAGTAATGGTGCTCCAATAGGCAGTAGCTGCTGGTCCAAACCGTACTTCTTTTCCTTCCATTGCTCCTATAGGTTGTGCTATTCCCAATTGCGCCATCTTAGTATTGCCGCTCAGTTCGCTTTGTAGGGTAGGAAGGAGCAAGAGTAGAAACCCGATAGTCATTACGCCGAAGATGGTCCAAGCTAATTTTTTTCTGCCAATGAAAATGCCGAAGGCAATAACCATTGCAATGGGGATCATCATTTGTGAGATGGCTTGCACCATATTGGTGAAATAGCTAGGGTTTTCTAAAGGATGGGAAGAATTTACACCAAACCAACCGCCTCCGTTAGTCCCCAAATGTTTGATAGCCACCATAGCAGCAGCTGGGCCTCGGCTTACCGAAATGCTATCGCCTTGTAAAGTTGTAATTTGGTCTTTACCGTCGTAAGACGCTGGTACGCCATTAAAGGCTAAAACCAACGCAATTACGATTGATATAGGTAACAAGATTCTGGTAATGGCTAAAGTAAAATGTTGCCAAAAGTTACCCAGTTTCAACGCTGTTTTTTCTTTAAAAGCTTTGAAGAACGAAATAGCAATGGCAATACCCGTAGCTGCAGAAACAAATTGCAAAAACATAACGATAAACTGCTGCGTTGAATACGTTAGGCCACTTTCGCCGCTGTAGTGCTGCAAGTTACAGTTTACCACAAAGCTAATAATGGTATTAAGGGCCAAATGCGGTGACATGCCCGGGTTACCATCTGGATTTAGCGGTAATTTGTCTTGATGCATTAATATGAAAAAACCGTAAATAAGCCAAAGTGAATTAATGGTAAGCATGGCTTTAAGGTGTTGTTTCCAATCCATTTGTTCGTTTGGATTAACACCCGATATTTTGTAAATAAGATGTTCTAGCGGGGCTAGAAAGTTGGTCCAAACACGTTTTCCGGCAAATACCTTAGCCAAGTAGCCGCCTAATGGAATGGCGATAATTAACGTGAGGGCAAACGTGGCAATAATACCTAAAAGTTCTGTCTGCATGATTTAGAATTTTTCTGGATGGAGCAGTACGTATAACATGTATGCGAACACTGCAATGGAAATGATTAATAGAATTAACATAGTTTAAATTTTTTCGAACCAATCAATAGATTTGAATAGTAGCCAAATGCCGATAAGCAAGGCGAGGAAGAGCAAAAGTGTCATCATCATTTTATCTTTTTACTTGGCCTATTTGCTATCGCTGTGCCATTATGAATATTTTGATGTTAATTTGCTGATTTATAAGTTTTTGTCAGTTTTTTGATATTTCGGACCATAAAAAAAGCCTCTCGTTTTGAGAAGCTTTTTATCATTTTGAGAAAACGTTAGTATTTCGGAATGCCATACAAATCCATTTTTCTGTAAAGCGTTGCCAAGCCAATACCCAATAACTGGGCAGTTTCTGTTTTATTGCCCAAAGTATATTGCAATACTTTTTTGATATGCTCTTCTTCTATACTAGCCATATCTAAATTTGTATTAATTTTTGAAGAAGCGGCGTTAAAGCTAGCAGGTAATAAACTGCTGTCTAAACTAGCACCAGTACTTAGAATTAGTGTTCGCTCTATCGTGTTTTTTAGTTCTCTTATGTTACCTTTCCAGTTATGCTGTAAAAGTAATTGCTGAAAATCTGCATTCATTTTTACTGTAGAAGCACTAAATTGTTTGATGAAATGCTCGGCCAAAAAAAGAATGTCTTCTTTTCTATCGTTAAGCTTTGGCAGATGTAATGTAAATACAGATAGCCTATAAAATAGATCTTCCCTAAAGTTGCCCTTTTCAACTTCTTCTAAAAGGTTTTTATGCGTAGCTGCAATTAGCCTTACCTGCACTTTTTTGGTTTGTAGGTCGCCTAACTTGATGAAAGTACCATCTTCTAATACCCTTAAAATTTTAGCCTGCATGTGTAGTGGCATATCGCCAATTTCATCCAAAAACAAGGTGCCGCCATCAGCCTGTTCTAGTAAGCCCTTTTTATCTTGTAATGCCCCGGTGAACGCCCCTTTTTTATATCCAAAAAGCTCACTTTCTAATAAATCGGCACTAATTGCGCTGCAGTTAATCGCTAAAAGTACACTTTCCTTATATTTACTAGCATCGTGAATGGCTTTGGCAAAAACTTCTTTGCCAGTCCCGGTTTCTCCCAATAAAAGTACGTTAGCCTGTGTAGGAGCCACTTTTTTAGCCATTGCGATGGCTTCTAGTAACAATGCTGATTGGCCAATAATGGCATCGAAACCTTTTTGAGCAGTTTGTTGCTGCTGCACTACTGCAACTTTATCGGCCGCTTCAAAGGCTTTGGCTACTAAAGGTATAATTTTGTCATTGTCATCGCCTTTGGTAATGTAATCGTAAGCTCCATTTTTAATGGCTTTTACACTATCGGTAATGGTGCCGTAAGCGGTAAGGTGAATTACCTGTACAAATGGTTTTTGCTGTTTAATTAAAACTAGTAAGTCAATACCATTAAAATCGGGTAATTTAACATCGCATAATACCACCTTAATTGGATGTTTTGCTAATAAAGTTAAGCCTTCTTTACCAGTGTATGCTTTATGAACAATATATCCTTCTAATTCAAGTATACGGGCTAAAAGGTCGCAAAGCCTTTTTTCGTCATCTATAATAAGCAGATTTTTAGAGTTCATGCTACGAAGATACGAGGGTTTTGAGAATTTAGCGATACCCTTTTATTAAAACAACATTTTACCAATTTGCAAAAGTAAAACCGAAGCTAATTCTTGTTGGTTTTTGAGGGTTATTGCTTTTTGCTAATGCCATCTTAATAATTGCTTAACATTAAGATGGTTATTTTTGTTGCGTTATCTACCTTGGTTTATAAAAATAAAAGATTTAAGGTAAATAGTTTTTGTTGTGTGTTGGTTTTCTTTTTATTACTTTTATAAAGTGTTTTGTCTTAAAAAGAAAGCAAATGGAACAATTAAATATCAATTGCAATCAATAGTTTTAGAGCTATGACTCCTTTTCGGACTTTAAGTACTGAACAAATCAAAGGTTTTCGAGAAGGAAATGAACTCGCTTTTCGATATATTTATTTACATTTTAGCACAAAGGTTTATGCTTTTGCTTTTAGTTTTTTAAAAGAAAGACAGCAAAGCGAAGAAATTGTACAAGAAACATTTCTTGCCTTGTGGGAAAATCGTCAAAAATTTGATGAAAATAGAGCTTTAGAGCCGTACCTGTTTACCATTGCCAAGCGTTTAATCCTCGATCAACTTAGGAAAGTAGTGAGTACTCGCACTATGAGAGCTAAATTGTTAGCCATTATTGAGAAGCAGCATAACGAAACGGAAGAACAGATCATTTTTTCGGATATGTTAGTTTTTGCAGAAAGGGCAATTAACGAACTGCCAAAGCAACAACAAACTGTTTTTAGACTTAGTCGTGTGGAAGGGCTTAGTTACGAAGAAATTGCAGAGCAACTCAGTTTATCTAAAAATACAGTAAAGAACCATCTTATCGTAGCTGTTAAAAAGCTAAAATCACATTTCGATAATCAAGAAATGCTTTACTTATTCTGTATAATAAGTGTTTTTTATTAAAATTAATTAGCTGTTTATTAGTGTCTTAATAATTTTTAGTCGGATATTTTTTATCAGACTAGTCTTATTTGCCCATATAAACGTATTCCTTACATAGCACCGTAATTTGCGAGGCTAAAAACCAAATCAAACTTGAAAAATAACAGACTGCAATTTCTTTTAAAATTGTTGGTTGATAACGAAATTAATAAGCAAGAACTCGAAGAACTGGCTGAATTACTTTCGGAAACTAATGATGAACAGGCAATTGATACCCAATTTAAGAACACTTGGAACAATGTTGACACACCAACCGAACTGGATAGTGGGGTGTACCAGCAAATTATTGCGCATCCTCGTTTTTCTTCAGCTAATGATACAACTAAATCCATTTCAGTTAAGCAAAACCGTTTAAAAGCGTGGTATTATTATGCTGCTGCCATTTTGTTAATTTGTTGCGGCATAGGACTAAGTATATACCTAGCTAAATTTAATAATGGGAGTGTTGAAGACGTTTCTGTTAGTAACTATGCCCAGAAATCGGTAACAACAAGCGGAAACCAAACGCATGTTACTTTAAAACTTTCTAATGGGAAAGAACTCATTTTAGATGAGGCTAACTTTGATAAGATTGTCACAGAAGACCAAGTATCCATCATTAAAAATAAAGACGGACAACTGGTTTACGATTTAAGTAAGGTTGTAGATAATGGCGAATTAGCTTACAATACGATAAGTACGCCCGTGGGCAGCAACTACCAAGTGGTATTATCAGATGGTACCAAAGTATGGCTCAATGCAAAGTCATCATTAAAATTTCCTGCGGTATTTAAAGGTGCCCAAAGACAGGTAGAGCTATCAGGAGAAGCCTATTTTGAAGTAGCACACAATAAAAAACAACCCTTCGTATTAAGTGCAAAACAAATGAGTGTACAAGTACTAGGTACACATTTTAACGTATCGGCTTATGAAGATGATCAAGCTGTAAAGGCAAGCTTATTAGAAGGTGCAATTAAAGCCAGTTACCAAAATTCATCGCTATTGCTTAAACCTGGACAACAAGCTTCACTTACCAACAAAGCAGCTGTATTAACTCAACTAAACTTCGATGCTGATGAAGTAATGGATTGGAAAAATGGGTATTTCATCTTCAGAAATGAACCTATTGATGAGATCATGAAGAAGATTAGTAGATGGTATCATATAGATGTGGCCTACGAAGGGCAGGTAACTAAAGAGGCATTTGGTGGAAAATATGTAAAAACCAGTTCGCTTGCAGAGTTGCTAAGCAGCTTAGAGTTAACCGGAACTGTGAAATTTAAGATAGAAGGAAGGAGGGTAACCGTAATGCAGTAATATTTCTATCTATAACGGTTACAAAAAAATCAGGAGAGCTTGGACCCTCTCCCGATTATAAAGCAAAAAATGCTTTACAGGTAACTAAACTGAAACGAGAAGAGACAGATTAATTAAACCCGTATTTCAAATGTATAAAAATTATACTTCTTTATTGCGTAGAGTTTTCTGCGTGCCCAAAAAAATATTACTTGTAATGAAACTCATATTTGTTTTATTGACCACTATAGGTTTACAGGTGGCTAGTGCCAGCACTTTTGCCCAAGTAAGCTTAGCTAAAACTAATGCCAAGTTAGAAACCGTACTTACCGAGTTGGAAAAGCAAACGGGCTATAATTTCATTTACAATTCCGGTATGATTGCAAAAATCAACAATGTAAATGTATCGGTTAAAAATGTAAGCTTAACCGAAGCGCTAAACAAAGCCTTAGAAAATCAGCCACTAAGTTTTACCCTAAATGGGAATACGGTAGTAATTGTAGAACGCAAACAAAACCAAAAACAATTGCGGGTTAGTGGTACTGTAGTGGATAAAGATAACCTAGCTATTCCAAATGTGTCGATAAGTATAAAAGGCACTAAAGTGGTAGAAATGACTAACGTAGATGGTAAGTTTACAATAAACGTTCCGGACGCTAACACCGTGTTGGTGTTTAACTTTTTGGGATTTCAGCCTACCGAGGTTAAAGTAGGTAACCAAACCAACTTAAAAATAGTGCTTAAAGAAAGCGTTGAAGCGCTAAACGAAGTTGTAGTAACTGCCTTAGGTATCAAAAGAGAAGAAAAATCTTTAGGTTATTCGGTTACGCAAGTAAAAGGCGAAGAGCTTACAGACGCCTTGTCTAACAACTGGACAGATGCCTTAACTGGAAAAGTTGCAGGGTTAAACATGATCAAATCTGGTGGTGGCCCGGCGGGTTCTAACAAAATTATTTTAAGAGGAGAGAGTTCGCTAAGTGGTGATAATTCGGCATTGATTGTGGTTGACGGCGTTGTTGTAAGCTCTAAAATTTCGGAAGGGAATGGTTCTTATCTGGGGTCCGAAAACCCTATAGACCACGGTAACGGAATTAGTGATTTAAACCCCGAGGATATTGAAAGCGTTTCTGTGTTGAAAGGGCCGGGAGCAGCAGCATTGTACGGTTCTAGAGGTTCTAATGGTGCCATCATTATCACTACCAAATCCGGTAAAGAAAACCAAAAGGGCTTGGGAATTACGTTTAACTCCAATGCCGTTTTTGGTACCATTAATCGCTGGCCAGATTTTCAATATGAGTACGGGCAAGGGGCCATTGGTAACGATGAATATTACTCTTGGGGAGCTACAGAAGACGGTGCGAATACCAAAAACACGGGAGGCGCCTGGGGCCCAAAATTTGATGGGCAAGAGTATTATCAATGGGACCCTAATTTGTTAACTCGAGGTACCGAAAGAACACCTTGGGTACCTTACAAAAACAATAGGAAAGATTATTTTGAGGTATCGCAAACGTTAACTAATAGTCTTTCGGTAAGTGGCGGTAACGCAAAAACCACTGCTCGTTTAAGTTTTACCAACCTAACCAATAAATGGATTGTACCCAATACAGGTTACGATAGAAATACCATTGCCTTAAACGTATCGCAAAAAGTGAACGACAAGTTAATGATATCAACAAAGTTAAGTTACAACAACAAATACAGTGACAACTTGCCATCTACCGGTTACAACAACCAAACCGTAATGTACAGCATGATTGGGATGGTGCCCAATGCCGATCTCAATTGGTACAAACAATATTGGATACCAGGTAGTGAGGGCTTAAAGCAGATTAGGCCATTTGCCAACGGATTGGATAACATTTATTTGGCCGTTTACGAAATGCTGAACAAAAGCAACAGAAACCAATTGATAGGTACCATAAGCGCAAATTATGAGTTCACAAAAAACTTGAATTTGATGGTAAGGAGCTCTATAGATTGGGCAGCAGAAGCTAGGTCGCAACGAAAACCTAAAGATGCTGCAAGGTTTCCAGAGGGTATGTTCCGTACACAAGATATCGATCAAAAGGAAACCAATACAGATTTCTTATTGAATTACAAACATAAAATTGGTAAAGATATTGAAGCTTCGTATTCGGCGGGCGGATCTTTGATGATCAATAAATACAAAATGGTATCGTTAAGTGCCGATAGGTTAAGGTATCCGGATATTTATACTTTTGCCAATGTGCAAGATAGGGTAGAATCCAATTCTAGAACTATTGAGTATGCGGTAAATAGCTTATATGGTTTGGCACAGTTTGCCTATAAAAACTATCTTTTTTTAGACTTCACAGGTCGTAACGACTGGGCTTCTGTATTGGCATCAGAATTTTCTACAGAAAACGTATCCTTTTTCTACCCGTCAGTAAATTTAAGTGGTTTAGTATCTGAAATGTTTAGTTTGCCAAAGGCCATTTCGTTTTTTAAGTTAAGAGCTTCTTGGTCGCAGGTTGGCGGTGGCGGGGTAACACCTTACCTAACAGGATACAATTATATTTCAAAAGCAGTTTACTCATCGGGTATGGCCAATCCAACTTTTATTGCCAATGAAGACCTAAAGAATGAGTTATCTTCTACGCTGGAGTTTGGTACAGATATCCGTTTATTTAAAAGTAGATTAGGCTTAGATGCTACGTATTACAGAAGTAATATCAAAAATCAAATTTTAAATGTGCCTTTAGATAGGGCTACAGGTTACAATTATAGCGTAATGAACTCGGGTTTAGTGCAAAACAAGGGGATAGAACTGGCCTTAAACGGCGTGCCGCTTAAATCTAGCAAGGGTCTAAATTGGGACGTAGCAGTAACCTTTGCTGCAAATAGAAATAAAATTGTTTCTCTTGCAGATAGCGTTGATAATTACGTGATGCAAACTGGGCCACGAGGCTCAATGGAAGCAAGGGTAGGTGGCCGTATGGGCGATTTGTACGGTTTAGGTTACTCTCGCAGTCCCGATGGGCAAATCATCTACAACTCGCAAGGTTATCCGGTATTAACCGAAGAGGCATTTTATTTAGGCAGGGCTACGCCAGATTTTAACTGGGGCGTGGTAAATAACTTTCGTTACAAGCAATGGCGCTTAAAAGTATTGGTAGATGGGCAATATGGTGCGGTAGCCTACTCGCACACCCATGCAGCGGCCTCGGTAGCTGGTAAATTAACCAACAGCTTGCCAGGAAGATATACAGGTATTATTGGCAAAGGCGTACAACGCAATCCAGACGGTACTTTTAGACCTAACGATGTAGTGGCCGAAGAAATAGGAACTTATTATAACGAACATTTTAAGGCAGACAATGTAGAAGCCAACACTTTCAGTACCGATTTTATCAAATTGAGAGAGCTGAGATTAGATTATACCTTGCCAGCCAAGTGGATGAAAAAAATTAAATTTCAAAAAGCAGTTATTGGTATTTACGGTAGAGATTTATTTGTTTGGAGCGATTGGCCAGCTTACGATCCCGAGTTTGGCACACTTGGCAATAGCGATATCCAACGTGGGTTTGAGGTGGGACAGTTTCCATCAACCAGAAATTTTGGAGCAAACCTATCATTTACCTTTTAACGAGTATTAGCGATGAAAAAAATTATAACAGCATTAGCAATTACCGCAAGCTTAGTTTCTTGTACCAAAGATTTTAGTGGACTAAATACAAGCAAAGATGGCGCAAAATTTACTACACCAGAAACTTTATTAGGACCAGCAGTACACGACGTATTGAAGAGAAACCTAAACAGGTGTTTAAGGTTAACACACGAATTGATGCAGGTGCACGTAACCTTAAATGATGGCGACGAGATACACCGTTATGTAATAAGACCACAAGAATCTGATTACATGTGGAACAACTGGTACCTACAGTTAACTAATATTAGAGATATTTATAAAGGTGGCGACGGTATCAATAGCAATGCTTTTATGGGTATTTCTTTGGTGTTAGATGCTTGGGTATCTTCTTTAATAACAGATGTTTATGGGGATGTTCCTTATTTTGATGCCAACAAGGGCAGGGAGGGGTTTTTACAGCCCCGTTTCGATAAGCAAAAAGATATTTATGCAGATTTATTCAAAAAGTTGGAGCAAGCTAACGAATTGTTTAAAACAGCTTCGTTAACAGAAACTGAAGCAAAATTAGATCCTATTTATGCTGGAGATTTGGCTAAGTGGAGGAAATTTGGTAACAGTCTTTACTTAAGATTGTTGTTGAGGGCTTCGGGAACGGGAGAGCTTGATATAGCAAACAAAATTACAGAGCTAGTAGATACCAAGAAAACCAACTACCCAATTTTTACTAGCAATAACGATTCTGCCATTTTAAAATTCCAAACTACGGCACCTTATCTATCAGAATTTGCCGAATACCGCGATTTAGATTTTTGGGTTAACAACAGCTTGGGCGAATTTTTCATTGATCACCTTAACGAGTGGAACGACCCTCGTCGTGATAAATGGGCTACTAAAAAAGACAATGCTTTTGTGGGCATACAAAGTGGTTATCCGGTAGGGCAAATTCCTGCACCACAATCGCAGTATCACAAGAATTTAATGACAGAGCCTCTGCTAGGTAACATCATCAATTATCCAGAGTTGCAATTTATTTTGGCCGAGTGTGCTTTAAAAGGTTACATACCAGGCGGCGATCCTAAAGCCTATTACGAAGCAGGGGTAACTGCAGCCATTACCATGTGGGGTGTTAGCGTACCAACTGGCTATTTAACAGACTCTAGCGCTCAATGGTATAGCGACGATGATAATGATTTGAAGTTGCAAAAAATAATGCTACAGAAGTATTACACACTGTTTTTTACCGACTTCCAATCATGGATAGAGCACCGCAGAACTGGCTTTCCGAAGCTGCCGCAAGGTTTCGGTTTGCAAAACGATCGCATTATGCCTACTCGCTTGAAATATCCAGTAAACGTACAAAGGGTAAACCAACAAAACTATTTAGCCGCAGTAGCTAATATGGGTGGCGATGATATGAAAACTAAAGTGTGGTGGAACAAATAGGTTAAATTGAAAATGAAAAATAACATAAAAACATATTTAGCAATAGC